>Ga0075425_100000189_pt1 | contig 54940 bp, 43 predicted proteins | sample SoiMethybrSBSTD4_FD_75300 | JGI IMG/M metagenome (GOLD analysis project Ga0075425, IMG submission 75300) | Bulk soil microbial communities from a Populus tree surrounding site in Tennessee, USA - Soil MetaG P. TD hybrid SBSTD4 | ecosystem: Environmental > Terrestrial > Soil > Tree plantation... | reverse complement strand
GCGAAGTACAACTGGTCGCTGGACGCCGGCGATGCCGAGGCGTACGCATCGACCTTCACACCGGACGGCACCTTCAACAACAACGTCGGCCACGACGCGATCGTGAAGTTCGCCAACACCTTTCACGCGGGCCTTGGCGCGCATGTCAAGCACTGGAACACGAACCTGATGATCACGCCGACTGCCGACGGCGCGACCGGTCAGGTGTACCTCGTGCTCGTCGACTTCGCCGGGAAGCCGCCGACGATCGCCACCTCGGCGAGCTACAGCGACGAACTGGTGAAGACGGCGCAGGGCTGGCGCTTCAAGAAGCGTCAAACCAAAGGCGACACGGCTCCGGCCGCGCCGCCGAAGTGACGCGACGCTAATCGCCGCCGCCGAGGCTACGGCGGTTCGACCGCAGCCTCGGCGAAGGCGCGCCCCCGGACTGCGCTCGCGCTCGGTTCCCCCGAACCCGCGTTCGAAAACGCACCGCGACCCGCAGCGCAAAGGCTCAACCGGCGTCTCAGGATTCGGCGCGCGTCACCGAACCGGCTGTCGTCCAGCGCAGAAAATCGCTCGCGACCAGCGCTTCGATCACCGCGTGGCACATCTCGACTTCGAGTCCCCACAGCCGCCGCGCTTGCGCCGGCGTGAGGCGCAGTCCCGGCATCTCAGCGAACTCCGCGCGAACCCGCCGGGCGATCATTTCAAAGTCCATGTCTGCCTCGCCGGAGCCCCGAACAGTTCGCGGCGCACCTGGGCTCCTGCTGCTTGGGCGCCCCGCGTTTCAAACGTCACCTCACCTTGCCAGTCGCCGGTCTTCTCGCCGGCAGTGGTGTAAAACGCCAACAAACTGCCGGCGTCGACGATCGACGGCTCCGCGGCGATTTCGAGCGCGTGATACAGCTCGTGGCCGAGCGTCGCGATCGTGACCACGTCGGGGCGGATGCAGGCGAGCTCGATGACCAGGTAGCGCTGGCCAGCCGGCATCGACGACAACAGCGCGACGCGTCCGTCCAGATCGCTGCGGGTGAACTGCCGCAGCCGCACGTAAACGACGACGTCGGACGCCTCGATGCGATCGATCAGCGTGCGAATCAACGGCGATCGCTGCGCTGCCCGGTCGACGAGCGGGCGCAGGGCGATCTCCGGCCGCAGATGCGGGGTCGGATGGGCAATGGCGGCCGACTGAATGGCGAGAGCGACGGCGGCGACGAGCGACATGCCGGCGTGGCGAGCAAGATGCACACCACGCGGCGTGACCGCGCGAACCAGGAATTCAGGCCTATTTTCTTGGGAGCGTCGCGACGGCGTTCAAGGATTCCAACGTTTTTGTCCGAATCTCACGGCTCGCCTACATCAACGTCGGATCACGGCGCCGCGCCGAGGTGCCGGCCGGTGGTAGGCAGCTACAAAAATGTTTTATCGCAACTCTGATCCCACGAGAATGTAGGATGTCGATCATGCCCGCTCGGAGCCAGCCCTCCGCGCCCGACGTCGACGCGCCCGCCCGCGAGGCGCGGCGACTGTCGACGCTGCTCGAAGTCAGCCAGGCGCTGTCCGGGACGCTGAACCTGAAGGCGTCGCTGCACCGCGTCCTCGAAATCCTCGCCCGGCATCACGGCGCCGTCCGCGGTATCGTCTCGCTGGTCGACGCCGACGGCGATCTGCGCGTCGAAGCGTCGGACGGTCTCGGCGACGGGACCCGGGCGGTGCGCTACCAGATCGGCGAAGGGATCACCGGCACGGTCGTGCAGACCGCCAAGCCGGTCGTCGTGCCGCGCGTCAGCCGCGAGCCGGCATTCCTGCACCGCGCCGCGCGCCGCCCCGAGCTTGCGCATCAGGAACTGAGCTTCGTGTGCGTGCCGATCGTCCTGAACCGCCGCGCCATCGGCGCGCTGGCCATCGATCTCCGCTACAAGCCGGAACGCAACTTCGAGCGCAGCCAGAAGTTCCTCGGCGTCGTCGCCTCGATGATCGCCCAGGCAGTGAAGATTCAGCGGCTGATCGAGGAGGACAAGCGGCGACTGGTCGACGAGAACACGCACCTGCGCCAGGAGCTCCGCGAGCGCTACGACTTCTCGAAGTTCGTTGGCACCAGCGGCCCGATGCGGCAGATCTTCGAGCAGGTCACCCAGGTCGCCGGCACCAACACCACCGTGCTGATTCGCGGCGAGTCGGGGACCGGCAAGGAGCTGATCGCGCACGCGATCCACTATGGGTCGCTGCGCGCGAAGAAGCCGTTCGTGAAGGTGAGCTGCGCGGCGCTGCCCGACAGCCTGATCGAATCGGAGCTGTTCGGCTACGAAAAAGGCGCGTTTACCGGCGCCGAGGCGCGCAAGAAAGGACGATTCGAGCTCGCCGACGGCGGCACGCTGTTCCTCGACGAGATTGGCGACGTCAACCTCGCCACGCAGGTGAAGCTGCTGCGCGTCCTGCAGGAGCGCGAGTTCGAGCGCGTCGGCGGCACCGAGACCGTCAAAGCGAACGTCCGGCTGGTCGCGGCCACCAACAAGGATCTCGAGCGGGCGATCGCCGCCGGCACCTTCCGCGAGGATCTCTACTATCGGCTCAATGTCTTCACGATCTTCGTGCCACCGCTGCGCGAACGGAAGGCCGACCTGGTCCTGCTGGTCGATCATTTTCTCGAGAAGTTCGCGCGGGAGCACGCCCGCAGCATCAGGCGCATCTCGACGCCGGCGATTGACATGCTCGCCAGCTATCACTGGCCCGGCAACGTTCGCGAGCTCGAGAACACCATCGAGCGCGCCGTGCTGATGTGCGACAGCGAGGTGATTCACGGCCATCACTTGCCGCCGTCGCTGCAAACCGCCGAAGCGTCGGGCACGGTGACCCGCGTCTCACTGCGCGACGCCGTCGGCGCCTACGAGAGGGATCTGATCCAGGATGCGCTGAAGACGACGAGAGGGAATTGCGCGAAGGCGGCGCGCCTGCTCGACGCGACCGAGCGGATCATCAACTACAAAGTCCGGCAGTACGGGATCGATGCGAGGCGGTTCCGCGCCTAGAGGAGATCGAGTGCTGACGCACTTTCACAAGCCGTTCCCGAGATTCCGGTGCGCAACGTCGACCACGCCCGGCTAGCGCAGTTCGTCGAGATCGTGGCCGCCCGGACCGGTTGCCTGTTCAGCCGGCGGTTGGTCGAACATCGAGGCCAGGCAGGTGGGGCAGATCGTGTGGGTGATGCCGGCCGCCGACGGCGGCGCCGTCACGACGCATCGGCACCAGGCGCAGACGACCGTCAACACGCGCGCAGCCATGGCCATTCCTTCTTTCTGCCTTATCGGTATTTCGAGCCGTGTCCAGCGTCGGTCGCGGTGACGTCATGAATCGCAACGGCGATGCCGGTCCACCCGGCGGTCAGCGTCTGGCGTAGAGCGACTCTTTGGTCCGGCCGTGTTCCATCCTGGAGCGCGCGACGACGAAAAGTGTCAGCGCGCGGCGCGCGCGTAGGCGTCGGCGGTTTCGTGTGCGTGGTAGGAGCTGCGCACGAGGGGACCCGATTCGACGTGGACGAACCCGAGGCCGAGCGCGATGGTCTTCAGCTCGGCAAATTCCGCTGGCGTGTAGTAGCGGGTCATGGGCGCGTGCGCGGCCGAGGGCCGGAGATACTGGCCGATCGTCAGCACGCCGCAGCCAACCTCGCGGAGATCGCGCAAGGTGTCGACGAGCTCGTCCCATTCCTCGCCGAGCCCGACCATCACACCGGTTTTCGTCGGAATGTCGGGCGCGTAGCGGCGCGACCGATCGAGCAGTTCCAGCGTGCGCGAGTAGCGGCCGCCCGATCGCGCCATGCGGTAGAGCCGCGGGACCGTTTCGGTGTTGTGATTCAGGATGTCCGGCCGCGCGTCGAGGACCGTGCGCAGCGCCGCATCGTTGCCCTGGAAGTCGGGGATCAGCACTTCGATGCGGCAGTCGGCGAGCCGCGCGCGCGTTTCGCGGATCGTCGCCGCGAAGATCGACGCGCCGCCATCGGCAAGATCGTCGCGGTCGACCGACGTGATGACCACGTAGTTCAGGTCGAGAATCCGGATGGCCTCAGCCACGCGCACCGGTTCGGCGAGATCGACGGCGCCCGGCCGGCCGTGCGACACCGCGCAGTAGGAGCAGGCGCGCGTGCAGATGTCGCCGAGAATCATGAACGTCGCCGTGCCGTGGTTCCAGCACTCGCCGATGTTCGGGCATTGCGCCTCCTCGCACACGGTGTGGAGATTGAGTTCGCGCATCAACCCCTTCAGGCGGAGATAACTGGGCGAGCCGGGAGCGCGGACCTTGAGCCAGTCCGGCTTCGGCAGACGCGGCTGCGCGGGGGTGAGCGGAATCACGCGAGACATCGCCATTTCATTATAACGGCCGCAGCACCCTGCATCCGAAGGCTCCAAGCACGCTACAGCGCAAGCCTCCGAGCACCCTACAACGCAGCCTCCGAGCACCCGTACAGCCGAAGGCGCCCAGCACCCTCAGCGAAGCGGTCGCGCGCGCTTGACCGCGGGTCGCCGGCGCATCTAAAGTCGCGGCGCCGTGCCCCTTTTCCATCACATCGACCTCCGCGTGATGTGGCCCGACACCGACCCTGCCGGCATCGTCTGGTTCGGCGTGTTCTTCCGCTATTTCGAGAACGCCGAAGAAGATCTCTACCGCCGCCTGGGCAGCGATCGCACCAGGCTGCTGCACGCGCTGAAGGTGTTCATGCCACGGACGTCCCTGCAATCGCGCTTTCGATCGCCGGCCAAGCTTGGCGACGAGTTGTCGGTCGGCGTCGGCGTCGGCGACATGTCCGGCGCGCGCATCACCTTTGCGTTCGACATTCACGAGCGCGGCACCGGCCGGTTCATCTGCGACGCCTCGTATCGCGTCGCCTGCGTCGATGCCGCGACGTTCAAGCCGCAGCCGTTTCCGCGCGAGATCGTCACGCTGCTGGAGGCGGCGCGGTCGTGACGCCGTTTGTCAACGCCGACACGCTCGGGATCCCCGAGACCTTCAACGTCGCGACCTGGTTCGTCGACCGTAACGTCGCGCTCGGGCACGGTTCGCGCGTGGCGATCGAATGCGGCGATCAACGGATCACCTACGAGCAGGTGCTGGCCAACGTCAACCGCGCCGGCAGCGGTTTGCGGCAGCTTGGCGTCCGTCCGGAAGAGCGGGTCGCGCTGCTCCTCTTCGACGGCCCGGAGTTCGTCTACAGCTTCTTTGGCGCGATCAAGATCGGGGCGATCCCGATTCCGCTGAACACGTTGTTGAAGCCGGCGGACTACGCGCACGTGCTGCAGGATTCGCGCGCCGTCGTCGCGATCGTCAGCAGCGATCTGCTGCCGGCGATCGAGGCGGTACCGGTCGCGCAGCGGGCCAGCCTCCGGCACATCGTCGCCGCGGGTGCGGACGAAGCGTCGCCGTCGCCTCCGTACACGCGATTCAGTTCGCTGCTGGCGCAGGGCGCCGACGACTGGGACGCCGAGCCGACCAGCCGCGACGCGGCGGCGTTCTGGGTGTATTCATCGGGCAGCACCGGTAAGCCGAAAGGCTGCGTGCATCTGCATCACGACATGGTCGTGTGCGCGGAGCAGATGGGGAAGGGCGTGCTCGGGATCAGCGAGCGCGATCGCACCTTCAGCGTCGCCAAGCTGTTCTTCGCCTACGGCCTCGGCAACGCCCTGTATTTCCCGTTCTCGGTCGGCGCGACGGCAATCTTCTGGCCCGGACCACCGACGCCGGCCAACGTCTACGCGGTCATCGAACGCTATCGGCCGACGCTGTTCTACTCGGTGCCGACCGGCTACGCGATGATGCTGGCCCACGGCCGGCCGGAGGGCGACAGCGCAGCCGGCGATTTCGATCTGTCGTCGGTGCGGCTGGCCGTATCCGCTGGCGAGGCGCTGCCGCCGTCCTTGTACGAGCGCTTCAAGCAGCGTTTCGGCATCGACATCCTTGACGGGATTGGATCGACCGAGGCGCTGCACATGTTCATCTCGAACCGCCCTGGCGCGATCCGGCCCGGCTCGAGCGGGCAGCTGATCGCCGGCTACGACGCGCGCATCGTCGATGACGCCGGCGCGCCCGTGCCGGCCGGCGAAATCGGCAACCTGTGGATTCGCGGCGATTCAACCTGCTCGCTGTACTGGAATCATCACGAGAAGACGAAGAGCACGATCGAAGGCCACTGGCTGCGCACCGGCGACAAGTTTTCCGTCGACGCCGACGGTTACTACTGGTACGCGGGTCGCTCCGACGACATGCTCAAAGTCGGCGGCCAGTGGGTGAGCCCCGCCGAGGTCGAGGGCGCACTGATCGCTCACGAGGCGGTGCTCGAGTGCGGCGTCATCGGCCGCGAGGATCAGGACGGCCTCGTCAAGACGATGGCCTTCGTGGTGACGAAACAGGGTGTGAACGCATCGCCAGAGCTCGCCAAGGAATTGCAGCAGTTCGTCCGCACGCAGCTCGCCGCCTACAAGCGGCCGCAGTGGGTGGAATTCCTCCCCGAGCTGCCGAAGACCGCGACCGGAAAAATCCAGCGCTACCGCCTGCGCGAGATCGCGGCGACCCGTTAACGCGACGCGAAATCACGAAGACACACGAAGTAGCGCAGCCCTTCAGGGCTGCCGGCGCGGTGCGGCAGGCCTGAAGGCCTGCGCGACCTGCACCTTCGCGGCTTTGGCACGGACGGCCGACGGCGGGACGCCAAGCGTCTGCCGGAAGGCCCACGTGAAATGACTGTGGCTGGCGAAGCCGCACGCGAGCGCGACGGTCGTCAGGTCTTCGCCGGCGCACACCGCGTCGAGCGATCCGAGGATCCGAAGCCGCGAGCGATACGAGGTGAGCGTCTCGCCGCAGACTCGCGTGAAGGCGCGGCATAACTGGTACGGCGACAGGCCGACAGCCGCCGCGAGCGGTCGCAGCGCGTGCGGCGCCGCCGGCGAAGCGGCGATCCGCGACCGCACCTGATAGACGGCATCGAACTCGCGACGGCGGTCCCGATCGATGCGCGGCGTGCGTACCGCGTCACCTTCGTAGATGCGTGCCGCGACATCGTGCAGCGATCGCGAGCGCCTCTTCTTCGACAGCGAGCCGATCGATCGTAGGCTGCTGCAGCCGCGCGAAGAGCCGGCGCTGACGTAGGTAGAGCGCGGCCGCGGCCGGCGCGTGGTGGAAGCGGAACGGCGCGCCGGCGGCGCGGTCGATGTGCACCGGATCCCAACGGCGGACGACGGCGGCGATCGCCGCCTCGGAGAAGGCCACGCGCAGTGGTGATCTGGGTGCCGGGCGAGGAAGCGAAGCGGATTACCGCGCGGTGGGACGAGAGAACCATAGCGCAGTACCGATGGACAGCTAAGGCTTGAGCCGAGTGTCGGTCCACGGTCGGCCATCGTGAAAAGGGTGGCCCTACTCACGAGAACGACGCAACCCGCCGATGAAGAAATCCGTGAAGAGATCCGCGATCTGGTGCGACGACGCGGCGCCGCTCGGACTGAACCAGCGCGGGATCCAGTTGACGGCGCCGAGTAGCGCAAACGCCAGCAGTTTCTGATCGCCCCGCGCGAAGGTGCCGCTCGCCATCCCATCCTCGAGCACCGCGCGGACCCCGTGATCGAACTCGTCCCGCCGCACGATTACCTGTTTCAAATGCGCAGGCGTCAGCGCCTCGAGGTCGAGGAACAGCGCGGTGCCGTGCAGTTCGTCGAGAATCGTGTGCACGAACGCGTGCACCAAGCGGCGCAGCTTTTCCTCAGCCGCGAGCCCGCTGTCCTCGACCTCGTGGAGGATTCGCATCAGCTGGTCGAGCGAATACTGGTGGCAGGCGAAGAGAATCTCCTCCTTGTTCTTGAAGTAGTAGTAGAGATTCCCCTTCTTCATGTGCAGTGCGGCCGCGATCTGCTCGACTGTCGCACCGTGATAGCCGACGCGCCGGAACGCCGCCGCGGCGCTCTTCAGGATGTCGACGCGCGTCGAGGCTTGCGGGTCGATATTGCGCGGCCGTTTCCGCCGGCGCCGGCTACGGCCGGGCTTCGCGGCCCGCGCCGGAGAAGTGGTTGACTCGCTCATCCGGGATCTCTAAAGTAGTTTGAACGAGCGTTCAATTTCAATGATCACTTTCGATACCCGCCCCGATCGCTACCAGCACTGGCAACTGGCCTTCGACGGCCCCGTCGCGACGCTGTCGATGGACGTCCGCGAGGACGCCGGCCTGTCGCCCGATTACAAGCTGAAGCTGAACTCCTACGACCTTGGCGTCGACATCGAGCTCGCCGATGCCATCCAGCGGATCCGCTTCGAGCATCCGGAAGTCCACACCGTGGTGGTCACCTCGCTCAAGGAGCGGATTTTCTGCGCCGGCGCCAACATCATGATGCTGCGCGGCTCGTCGCACGGCGCCAAGGTGAACTTCTGCAAGTTCACCAACGAGACGCGGCTCGCGATCGAGGACGCCAGCGCCAACTCCGGCCTCCGTTTTCTCGCCGCGCTGAACGGTATCTGCGCCGGCGGCGGCTACGAGCTGGCGCTCGCCTGCGACGAGATCCTGCTGGTCGACGATGGCAATTCCGCGGTAAGTCTGCCGGAAGCGCCGCTGCTCGCCGTCTTGCCCGGCACCGGCGGCCTGACGCGTGTCGTCGACAAGCGCCGCGTCCGCCGCGACATCGCCGACTTCTTCAGCACCCTCGTCGAAGGCGTGAAGGGGAAGCGCGCCGTCGAGTGGAAGCTCGTCGATCGCGTCTACCCGACGAGCCAGTTCAAGGAGGCGGTTCAGAAGCGCGCCCGCGAGCTGGCTGCGACGTCTGATCGTCCGGCGAACGGGCCTGGCATCACGCTCAACCCGCTCAACCCCACCGTCACCGACAGCGCGATCAAGTATTCGGCGGTTACGCTGACGCTGCATCGCGACAAGCGGACGGCAGATCTCACCATCCAGGCGCCGAGCGGGCCGCAGCCAGCGACGCCTGCCGACATCGTCGCCGCCGGTGATCAGTTCTGGCCGCTGCGCGCCTTCCGCGAGCTCGACGATGCGCTGTTGCGGCTGCGCGTCAACGAGCCGGAAATCGGCACGGTTGTCGTCCGCACCGAGGGCGATCGCGACGCCGTGCTCGCGATCGATTCGACCCTCGTCGCGCACCAATCGCACTGGCTGGTCCGCGAGATCGTGCACTTCATGAAGCGCACGCTGAAGCGCGTCGACCTCACGGCACGCACCTTCTTCGCGTTCATCGAGACCGGGTCGGCGTTCGCCGGTTCGCTGTTCGAACTCGCGCTCGCCGCCGATCGCTCCTACATGTTCCACGACGATGCCGAAGCGAACGTCGTCGCGCTGTCGGCGATGAACTTCGGTCCGCTGCCGATGAGCAACGGGCTGACGCGGCTGCAGACGCGGTTCCTCGGCGACGACGAGCGGATCGCCGAACTGCAGGCGCATGAAGGGCCGTTCAACGCCGGCGATGCCGAGGAGTTCGGCCTGGTGACGTTCGCGCCCGACGAGATCGACTGGGACGACGAAGTGCGTCTCGCAGTCGAAGCGCGCGCGGCGTTCTCGCCCGACGCCATGACCGGGCTCGAGGCCAATCTCCGCTTCGCCGGCCCCGAGACGATGGAGACGAAGATCTTCGGACGTCTGACGGCGTGGCAGAACTGGATCTTCCAGCGGCCGAACGCCGTCGGCGAAAAAGGCGCGCTGAAGGTCTACGGACAACAGGGACGGCCGGAGTTTGACTGGAAGAGGACCTAATCGATGATCTCCGCGGAAAAAATTCCCAACAATGTCAACCTCTCCAGCAACAAGCGGCTGCAGCGCGCGCTCGAGCACTGGCAGCCGAAGTACATCCAGTGGTGGCGCGACATGGGTCCGCAGGGATTTCAGGACTACCACCAGGTCTATGTCCGGACCGCGATCAGCGTCGACCCGGAAGGCTGGGCGCATTTCGAATACGTGAAGCTGCCGGAGTACCGGTGGGGCATCTTCCTCGCCGATCCGACGCCCGACCGCCGGATCGGCTTCGGCGATTTCTTCGGCCAGCCGGTCTGGCACGAAGTGCCCGGTGAATTCCGCAACCAGTTGCGGCGTTTGATCGTGACCCAGGGCGACACCGAACCGGCGAGCGTCGAGCAGCAGCGGCTGCTCGGCCAGCGCTGCCCGAGCCTCTACGACCTCCGCAATCTCTTCCAGGTGAACGTCGAGGAAGGACGCCATCTCTGGGCGATGGTCTACCTGCTGCATTCCTACTTCGGACGCGACGGCCGCGACGAGGCCGAAGAACTGCTCGAGCGACAGAGCGGCAACCGCGACAAGCCGCGCATCCTCGAAGCCTTCAACGAGCCGATCGACAACTGGCTCGACTTCTTCATGTTCACGATGTTCACCGACCGCGATGGCAAGTCGCAGCTGATGTCGCTGTCGGAGAGCTCGCTCGATCCGTTGTCGCGGACGACACGGTTCATGCTCACCGAAGAAGCGCATCACATGTTCGTCGGCGAGACCGGCATCGCGCGGATCCTCGAGCGGACGTGCGAGCTGATGAAGCAGGCCGGCTACTCAGAGGACGTGCGAAAGATCGGCGGCATCGACATCCCGACGATCCAGAAACACCTCAACCAGTGGTTCAGCCTCAGCCTCGACCTCCACGGCGGCGAAGTGTCGAGCAACGCCGCGTCGTACTTCGCCAACGGCCTGAAGGGTCGCGCCAAGGAAGACACCTTCGACGATCACGTCGTCCGCGACGCCTACTACAACATGGAGTTCTTCGAGGAGGGGCGGCCGGTCACCAAGGAAGTGCTGATGCGCAACGCGATGAACGAAGTGTTGCGCGACTGGTACGTCGGCGACTGCGCCGCCGGCGTGGCGCGGTGGAACAAGATCCTCGAGCGGCACGGCATGTCGGATCGCCTCCGGCTGCCGGATCGCAAGTTCAACCGGCACATCGGCATGTATTCGGGGTTCTATTTCGATCCGAACGGCGTCCCGCTGTCGAAGGAGGAGTTCGAGAAGCGGAAGTTCGAATGGCTCCCGGCGCCGACCGACAGCGAGTACCTGCTCAGCATCATGGCCGAGCCGGTCTACGAACCGGGCAAGTTCGCGAACTACATCGCGCCGCCGCGGCGCGGGATCAATCAGCTGCCGATCAACTTCGAATACGTGCGGACGGAGCAGTAGGCGGGGGTAGCTGGTAGACGGAGCGCCAAGCCTTCAGGCGAGCGTACGGCCGCTCGGGCTGAAGCCTTCGCGCTCCAACCGTTAGCGTCGCTTCACGGTTTGTACTTCGGGACCTTGACGCGGCCTTCCCACAGATCCTTGTTATTCTCCTCGCACGAGTACTCCATCATTTCCCAGTCCGTCCGCAGCGTGAACGTGCGGATGTTGGACCAGGTCTTGGTGAAGGTCTTCGGGTCCTCGACGATCACTTCGTAGCGCAGGTGGCCGAGGTCGGGCCGCGAGAACTTCTGCACGAGGTGCAGCTGATCGCTGTGCGGATGACCGATCGTGTCGAGCCGCGTCTTGCCGTTGAAGTTCACGGTATCGACCACCAGCGTGTCGCCTTCCCAGTGGCCGACCGAGTCGCCGAACCACGTCGGGATGCCGTCGCCATGCTTGCGGCCGTCGATGGGCACGACCGTGAACCACGAGTTCTGCTCGAACAGGAACGCGAGATACGTGTCGCTCTGCATGAACTGCATCGGCTCCGGCGTGTTCATCGATCGGGTCATGCCGAACGGCAGGCACGCGCCGGTGTAGTCGCCTTCGGCGGCATCGTAGGTCTTCCACTCGTGTTCACCCCACGGCGTGAACGGCAGATCGGGGAACCCTTTCTGGTTCTTGCCGTCCTTGGTCATGTCCGGGACGTACGGCTTTTGCCACACGCCGCTCAAATCGACCTTCCCTTTGGCCGTGCGTGGCGTCGGACCGCTCGGCGGCTGATACTCCTTCGGCGCTTGCGCGAGCAGCGGACCGACGAATGCGACGACGAGCAGCGCGGCAACGCGCGAAGCAGAGAGTGCGCGCACGGCAGCCTCCTACGGCTTGGGCGTCGGGTTGTCGCCGCCGGTCGATCCGGCAAACACGGTGCGGCCGTCGGGCAGTTTCACTGCACGCATGTTGCAGCTCTTCGTACCGTCCTTCGCCTGCCAGCCGTCGATGGTGATCGCCTCCATCGCCTTCAGCGAGTTCCTCGACCAGCCGTTGCGCGTCAGCGTGTTCGGTGCGCCGCCCTCGCACTGCCAGTGCTGGACGCCCTCGTGTTCGTCCTTCACATCGAGGTAGACCCAGATGTGCGGGTTGGCCCATTCGAGCCGTGTGACCGTGCCGGAGAGCGTGACCGGTTTGTTGACGTCGAACTCGGCGGCGAACGAGTGATGCGCGGCGAGCTGCGCCGCCATGGCGCCGGCGACGACGACGCCGATCAGGACCTGTTTCATGCACACGGTTGTACACCTAAGCCGTGGCCAAGTCGACGCCTTTCGACGCCAGCAGCCGCCGCGCGTTGCCCGAGAAAATCATCGCCTTGTCGGCCTCGCCGATCTCGGCGCGTTTCACCGAGGCGATTGTCGGGCCGAGCGTCGCGACCGGGCCGCTGTCGCTGCCGAACAGGATGCGATCGGCGCCGAACACCTTCGCCGCCAGCGAGATGCCGCGCGGGCCGCGTCCGCTCTGGCCGGTATCGAGGTAGACCTTTTTCAGCGCCTTCGACCCCAACGCGGATCCTGACTCTTCCGCGGCGAGCTCGATCTGTTCGATGACGTACGAGATCGCGCCGCCCATCATCGCAACCTGCACGGTCACGTCGGGATAGGCGTCCAGGAAGTTGGTGAATGCCAGCGTGACGACCCCGCTGGCGAGGTGCGTCGCCGTGGCGAGCAGCGTCCGCGCCGAGAGATTGTCGCCCGGCGTCGCCGCTGCACGAGCGCTGCCGGGCGCGCCGGCGGGCGGCAGGCCGAAATAAGGATTGACCGCTCCGGTTTCCGGCTGCTGCCCCGGAATGTCGGCGCTGGCCGCGCCGCGATGCACGAAGATGTGGCTGCGCAGTTGCTGCGCGGCGTCGAAGATCGGCGCGAGCGCGCGCGCACCGGCAAGGCTGACGAAGGCATCGAGCGGCAAGACGCCGCCGATCAGCCCGAGTTCGTTATGCGCGCGGCGCAGTTCGTCGGCGGCCCAGGCGACGTTCGCCGTCGGCAGCGACGCGAGGCCCGAGAAGCGGCGCGGATGCGCCTTCACCAGGGCCGAGATATCGTCGTTCTGCGCGCGCCACAGCGGACGCGCGTCGGCCGGCGGCATCGCGCCGTCGAAGGCGCCGCCAACCCACGCGATCACCTGCCGCTGGACGCCGTTCGCGTCCATGTCGCGCAGCCGCGCGTCGAGGTCGAACCAGCCGGCGCCTTGCGGCGGCCGCGGACCGCTGCGCGCGTTGAGCAGCTCGACGACGTGCGGCCCTACCCAGTGCGCGTGCCAGTCGACGATCGACAGCGGCGGTGCCTGCGGGTTCGACCGCTGGACCAGCGCGCGCGCGGCGCGCGGCGTCGCCGCGGCGGACAGCCCCAGCGCGGCGGTACGCAGGAAGCGGCGTCTGGTGGTGGTCGTCATGCGGCGAATGTTATCCTCAAACCCTCATGGCTCTCTCAATTACGTGGCTTGGCCACGCGACCTTTCTGGTGCAGTCGCCGGGCGCGAAAAGGATTTTGTTCGACCCGTGGATCACGGGCAACCCGACCAGTCCGGAGTCGGCGAAAAAGCTCGGCGCGCTCGATCTGATCCTGATCACCCACGGCCACAGCGATCACACCGGCGACGCGGTCGCCGTCGGCCGCTCGAGCGGCGCGCACGTGGTCGCACCGTACGAAGTGGCGGTGTGGCTGGGGAAGAAAGGGCTGCAGAACGTCACCGGGATGAATCCCGGCGGTACGCTCACGATGCTCGGCCTGTCGATCACGATGGTGCCGGCAGTCCACAGCAGCTCGGTTGAGGAAGACGGACAGCTCGTCTATCTCGGCAATCCCACGGGGTACGTAATCAGGTTCGAGGACGGTCTCACGATCTACTATTCGGGCGACACCTCGATCTTCGGCGACATGCGGCTGATCGCCGAGATGTATCAGCCGCAGATCGCGTTTCTCTGCATCGGCGACCTCTACACGATGGGGCCGGAGCAGGCAGCCAAGGCGTGCGAGCTGCTCGGCGTGAAGCAGGTGGTGCCGATGCATTACGGCACGTTCCCGGCGCTCACCGGCACGCCGGCGAAGCTGCGCGAACTGGTGACGCCAAAAGGCGTCGAGGTGCTGGAGCTGAAACCGGGCGAGACGGCTTCGTAAGAATACGGAGCCGCCACGAAGACACGAAGGCACGAAGAAGGCTTTTGTACGAATTGATCTTCGCGCCTTCGTGTCTTCGTGGCGGATCATGAGGGTGGGATGACGACAACGGCAGTGATGCGGAAACAACTGTTCATCAACGGCGAATGGCGCGACGCGGCGGGGCGGAAGGCGATCGAGGTCGTCAACCCGGCAACCGAAGAGGTGATCGCGGAAGTGGCGTCGGCCGAGCGCGCCGACGTCGACGCGGCGGTTGCGGCGGCGCGCGCGGCCTTCGACGGACCGTGGGGCAAGCTGTCGGCGCGCGAGCGTGGACGGCTGGTCTGGAAGATCGGAGAGAAGCTACTCGAGAAGGCCGACGAGATCGCGCGGCTCGAGACCTTGCACAACGGCAAACCGATCTTCGAGTCGCGGCACATCGAGGTACCGGCGGCAGCCGAGTGCTTCCAGTACTTCGCCGGTTGGGCCGACAAGATTCACGGCGAGACGGTGCCGGTGAAGGGGAACTATCTCACCTACACGCTGCGCGAACCGATTGGCGTGGTCGCTGCGATCGTGCCGTGGAACTTCCCGCTGCTCCTGACGGCGTGGAAGGTAGCGCCGGCGCTCGCCTGCGGCAACACGGTAATCATCAAACCGGCGAGCCAGACGCCGCTGACCGCGCTGGCGCTCGCGGAAATCGCCGCCGACGTCGGCGTCCCGGCCGGCGTGCTCAACGTTGTCACCGGACCGGGTTCGTCGGTCGGCCAGATGCTCGTCGAGCATCCAGGCATCGACAAGATCGCGTTCACCGGCGACACGTCCACCGGCAAGGGGATCATGAAAGGATCCGCCGACACGCTGAAGCGGATCACGCTCGAGCTCGGCGGCAAGTCGCCCAACATCGTGTTTCCCGACGCCGATCTCGACGCGGCGATTCGCGGCGCGACGACCGGCATCTTCTACGGCAAGGGCGAAGTCTGCGCCGCCGGATCGCGGCTGCTGGTCGACAAGTCGATCCGCAGCGAGTTCATCGACAAGGTTGCCGCCCGCGCGAAGAAGATGGCGCCGGGCGATCCGCTGGATCCGAAGACCCGGCTTGGAGCCATCTCTTCGAAGAAGCAGCTCGACAACGATCTCCGCTACATCGAGATCGCCAAGAAGGAAGGCGCCCAACTCGTGGCCGGTGGGGGCCGCGCCGACATCGGCACCGGCAAAGGCTACTTCCTGCAGCCGACCATCTTCGACGGCGTGACGCCGGAGATGACGATCGCGCGCGAGGAAATCTTCGGCCCGGTACTCGCCGCGATCGAGTTCGCCGATGTCGACGAGGCGATCGCCCGCGCCAACGATTCGAATTACGGCCTCGCCGCCGCCGTCTGGACCAAAGACATCAAGAAGGCGCACCATGTCGCGCGCAAACTGCAGGCGGGCACGGTCTGGATCAACACTTACAACGTCTACGACACCGCCGCGCCGTTCGGCGGCTACAAGCAGAGCGGCTTCGGCCGCGAAATGAGCATGCACGCGCTCGAGCACTACACGCAGGTGAAGAGCGTCTGGGTGGATCTGAATCAGTAGGGGCTGGGGGCTGGGGCTAGTTATATGGATAAATCGAGACGCGGGTTGTTCGGACTGCCGCTGGCCCTTGCGATGAAGCATCCGATCGCGCAGGCGGCGCAGCAGGCGGCCGGGAGCCTGGGCGAGTTGCCGGCGAACCTGCCGGTGCCGAAAGACGACGGCGGCGCGCGGCATCTGCAAGGGATGGCGATTCCCGATCTCGAGCTGCCCTCGACCGCGAACCGGCCTGTGAACCTGGCAAAGATTTCAGCGCCGCGGATCGTCGTCTACTGCTACCCGATGACCGGGCAGCCGGGGAAGGCCCTGCCGGCAGGATGGGATGACATCCCGGGGGCGCGCGGCTGCACGCCGGAGACCTGCGGGTTCCGCGACCATCACACGGACCTGGCGAAGTTGCACGCCGACGTGTTCGGCGTCAGCACGCAGTCCACCGCTTATCAGCAGGAAATGGTCAAGCGCCTGGAGGTGCCCTTCGAGGTCCTGAGCGACGAGCACTTCGCGTTCACGAAGGCGCTGAAGCTGCCGACGTTCACGGTCGAAGGGATGACCTTGCTCAAGCGGCTGACGCTCATCGTCCGGAACCATCGCATCGAGCACGTCTTCTACCCGATCTTTCCCCCGGACAAGCACGCCGATGAAGTGATCGCCTGGCTCCGCGCCAACCCGGTGCGGGTCTAGATCCGACCGTCGCGCCGGCATCCCGCCTGCCGTAGAGGCCCGCAGACCGGCCGAAACCCGCGCAAAACGGGAAGAGTCCGCAGCAGCCCAAAATCCGACTTGACTGGTCGGCATTAGACGCGGTATTCATGTGCTGGTCATAATTGATACTGAGTCTCAATATCTGGCTCATCGCGTGGAGGTCGGAATGTTCGCCGCTGTCTCGCTCATGCTCGCTGCGCTCGCCTCGCCATTCGTCTTTGCCGGCCGCGTCGTCGACCCCATGGGGGCGCCGCTCGCCGGTGCCTCGGTGACCGCCGTGTGCGGTGGCGCCGATCTGCCGGGGAGCGCGACCGACCCGACAGGGCAGTTCGCGCTCGTCCTGCCGGCGGGACGCTGCACGGTGACGATCGCGTTCGAGGGCTTCGTGGCGGCGGTCGCCACGGTCGATGCGCTGGAGAGTGGCCACGACTCGCGACAGTTCACGCTGCGGATCGCCGGCGTCCAGGAAGCGGTGAGCGTGTCGGCGGCTGTTCACGCGATCGAGGTCAGCACGGCGACCAAGACGGCGACCCCGCTCCGCGACGTGCCGCAGTCGGTCACCATCGTGCCGCAGGCGATGATGCGCGATCAGTTGATGACCAGCATCGGCCAGGTGGTCCAGTACGTGCCCGGCATCGCCGCGCACCAGGGCGAGAACAACCGCGATCAGATCATCGTCCGCGGCAACAGTTCCTCGGCCGACTTCTTCGTCAACGGCGTGCGCGACGACATGCAGTACTACCGCGACGTCTACAACCTCGAGCGGATCGAAGCGCTGAAGGGACCGAACGCGTTGATCTTCGGCCGCGGCGGCGCCGGCGGTGTGATCAACCGCGTCACCAAGGATGCCGGGTTCCACGCGGCGCGCGAGGTCACGGTGCAAGGCGGGATGTTCGGGAACGGGCGCGTCACCGCGGACGTCGCACAGCCGCTCAATAGCACGGTTGCGCTGCGCCTGAACGGCATGGTCGAGCACGCCGGCAGCTTCCGCGACGCGGTCGACCTCGATCGATACGGTGTGACGCCGAGCGTCACGATCGTCCCCGACTCGCGCACCAAGATCACGCTCCGCTACGAGTACCTGCACGATGGGCGCGTTGCCGACCGCGGCATCCCGTCGGTGAACGGACGTCCGGCCGACGTCGACGTCGCGACCTATTACGGCGACCCGGCACAGAGCCGCGTCCGATCGCAGGTCAACATCGCCGCCGCGAACGTGGAACGGCGCCTGTCCGATCGGATCATGCTGCGCAACCACACGCTGGTCGGCAACTACGACCGCTTCTATCAGAACTTCGTGCCCGGCACGGTGAGCCCGTCGCTGACGACGGTCGCGTTGAGCGCCTACAACAACGCGTCGAACCGGACGAACGTGTTCAACCAGACCGACCTGACCGCGCAGGTGACGACCGGCAGGATTCAGCACACGCTGCTCGCCGGCGGGGAGTTCGGCCGGCAGTTCACTGACAACTTCCGGCAGACCGGGTTCTTCAACGGAACCGCCACTTCCGTGCAGGTGCCGTACGAGCAGCCGACGGTCGCCTTGCCGGTCACCTTCCGCCAGAACGCCACCGACGCGGATAACCATGTGACAACCAGCGTCGCCGCTGCCTACGTCCAGGATCAGGCCGCGCTGTCGCGCTACCTGCAGGTTGTCGGCGGCGCGCGCGTCGACCGCTTTGACTTGCAGTATCACAACAACCGTAACGGCGACACCCTCGAGCGCCCTGACACGCTGGTCTCGCCGCGCGCCGGCGTGATCGTGAAGCCGATCGAGCCGTTGTCGCTCTACACTAGCTACAGCGTCTCGTATCTGCCGAGCTCTGGCGATCAGTTCTCGTCGTTGACGGCGGTCACGCAGCAGGCCAAGCCGGAAAGGTTCAACAACTACGAGGTCGGTGCGAAATGGGATGTGCGTCCGCGGCTGTCGCTGACGACGGCAGTCTACCGGCTCGATCGCACCAACACGCGCGCCACCGACCCCAACGACCCGACGCGCATCGTCCAGACCGGCAGCCAGCGCACCAACGGCTACGAAGCCGGCGTCAGCGGCGCGCTGTCACGGATCTGGAGCGTGACCGGCGGGTACGCGTACCAGGATGCGTTCGTCACCAGTGCGACGACAGCTGCTGTCGCCGGCGCGCAGGTCGCCCAGGTGCCGCATCACACGTTCTCGCTGTGGAACCTCGTCCAGCTTCACTCGCGGCTCAGTGCAGGTCTCGGCATCGTCTCGCGGTCCGACATGTTCGCGGCCATCGACGATACGGTGACGCTGCCGAAATACACGCGCGTCGACGCCGCCGTGTACGTGCCGCTGAGGGACGGGATGCGGCTGCAGGTGAATGCCGAGAACCTGTTCGACCGCCGTTATTACGCGAACGCCGACAGCAATACGAACATCTCCCCCGGGTCTCCTCGCGCCGTTCGTTTCGGGCTCACGACCACCTTCTGAGTAGCGGCTTAGGGCTAGGGGCTAGCTGACGCAGCCGCACCACACGTCTATCCTTTCGCTTGAGCAATGACCATGGCGAGCGTCAGCGCAATCATGACGCCGACCGTAATCCACGAGACGACGTTGTACCACTTCGAATTGACGTAATTGCCCATCAGCTCGCGGTCGTTGACCAGCAGCAGCACGAAGATCAGCACGAAGGGCAGCAGGACGCCGTTGGCCACCTGCGATAGCACCATCACGCGGAAGAGCGGGAAGCGCGGCAACAGGATGACGCCCGCGCCGAAGACAATCAGCAGCGTGTACAGCCAGTAGAACGCCGGCGCTTCCTCGAAGCGCTTGTCCAGCCCCGACTCGAGGCCGAGCCCTTCACAGACGGCGTAGGCAGTAGAGATCGGCAGGATCGACGCGGCGAACAGCGACGCGTTGAACAACCCCGCGGCGAACAGCAGGTACGCGTATTCGCCGGCGAGCGGCCGCAGCGCCTGCGCCGCGTCGGCGCCGGATTCGATGGTGTACTTGCCCACCGAGTGCAGCGTCGCCGCGCAGGCGACGACAATGAACCAGGCGACAATCGCCGCGAACAGGCACCCGATGATCACGTCGAGCCGCGACGTCGCGTATTGCCGCGCCGTCACCCCTTTCTCGACAATCGAGGCCTGCAGGTAGAACTGCATCCACGGCGCGATCGTGGTGCCGGCGAGGCCGATGATCATCGAGAGGTATCCGTAGTTGCGGAAGCCGGCGCTCTCCGGCCGCGTCACCGTGGATAGCGCCGCGGCTCGCCAGTCTGGATGCGCGAGGACGCCCGAGACGATGTAGGCAACGTAGAACGCCGACGCCGACAGGAACACTTTCTCGACCGTGCTGTAGGTGCCGTGCACGACGATCCCCCACACCACGAACGCGGCCACCGGCACGACGATGTACTTCGACACGCCGAACAGCTCGAAGCTGCTCGCCACGCCGGCGAACTCGCCGATGATGTTGAAGAAATTGGTGACGAAGAGCGCGATCATCAGCAGGAAGGTGGCGCGCAGTCCGAACTCTTCGCGAATCAGATCGCTCAGACCTTTGCCGGTGACCGCGCCCATCCGCGACGACATCTCCTGGATGATCACCAGGGCGATCGTGATCGGGATCATCGTCCACAGCAGCGTGTAGCCGAACTGCGCGCCGGCGACCGAGTAGGTGGCGATGCCGCCGGCGTCGTTGTCGACGTTGGCGGTGATGAATCCCGGTCCGACAACGGCGAGGACGAGGGCGAGGCGGACGCGCCAGCTCTTCAGCACCGTCTCGTCAGTCCCGATGCCGCAGCATCGAGATCACGTCGTCCGCCGTGATGATGCCGGAGATGCGTCCGTGTTCGTCGACGACGGCGAGCGTGATCAGGTTGTACTTGTCGAAGAGCGCCGCGACTTCGTCCTGCGGCGTGTCCGGCGCGCACGCGACGTAGGGTTCGCTCAAGTCGGACAGCTGCGCGGCCGGTGAGGAGATGGCGATCCTGACCAGCGGCACCGCGCCGACCAGCTTGCTGCCGGGCCCGGTGAGATAAATCGTCGCGACGGCCTCGCGGCTGCCTTCGAACCCCTTGAGCGCTTCGATCGCGTCGTCGACGACCGCAGTTTCGACGACCGAGATGAACTCCGTGGTCATCCGCCCCGCCGCGGTGTGCTCGCCGAACTCGAGGAGCTGCGTGACTTCCTGCCGCTCCTCCGGCTGCATTTCCTTCAGGATCTCCGCCGACTGCTCTTCCGGGAGATCGCCGAGGAGGTCGGCCGCGGCGTCGGGGTCCATCTCCTCGACGATGTCGGCGGCGCGGTCCTTGTCGAGCGACTCGACGATCGCGACCTGCACGTCGGGATCGAGCTCCTCGAGCGTTTCGGCGGCGACCTCCTCGTCGATCGTCTCGAACACGGCTTCACGTTCAGCCGGCGGCAGGTCCTCGACGATGTCGGCGATGTCGGCCGGGTGGAGCTGGGCGAGGCCCTTGTAGGCGATCTTCAGCTTGACGCGCCGTGCCGGGTCGGTCTCGAGCAGATCGACGAACTGCCACGGGATCACCCGCGGCGGGATCTTCTCGAGCAGCGCCCGCAGCGTGAACGACGGGACCAGCCCTTTCGACAACCGGCGGATCGCGCCGCGCGCCCCGACGTCCACCGAGACGACGTTCAGCAGCAGGTGGCTGTTGACCGGCGTCGACTCGAGCTCGACGTCGTTGACGCGGACCACCTTGCGGCCGTGGATGTCGATGATCTGCTGGTCGAGGAGGTCGCGCTTCAGCAGCAGCACGCCGTCGGTCGACGAAAAGCGGTCCCACTGGCCGGCCTCGGTCACGGCCCGGACCGACACGCCGGCGCTCTTGATCTCGTCGTGCGGCAGCATCCGCTCGCCTTCGGCGGTCCTGACGACGAGGAACGCAATCCGGGTGGGATGATCCTGCGGGGCGACGGCGATCTCGCGCACCCGGCCGCGCACGGCGCCCGAGGCGTCGCGAACGGCGGCTCCGAGCAGCTCGGACAGCGCGACGATCGACATCCGCCGATTGTAGCCTGTCGCGATCGCTCGGCTAAAGCCTTCGCGTTCGGGATTCGTAGTCTTAGTGCCAGCGTGAAGGCTTCAGCCGTCGATGGAGCGGGAAGTATCAGCTCGAGGTAGCGGAGCGCGAAGGCTTCAGCCGAGCGATCAGTGGGTATGCGCTGGCGCCGTACGATTCGGCCGCCACCGCAGGAACACGTGATATGAACGCGGCGAGCCGTAGTACTCGACGAGGTCTTGCGAGGTGTCGTAGACCGTAACGTCGGCGCCTACGCCCAGTCCCGGGCCGAGGAAGGACAGCTCCCGAACGTAGCCGACGGTGAGCGCGTTGATTTGCGAGAAGTTGCGCGGATGATTCAGCAGGCCGGCGGGATGAACGCCGAGGCCGAAGATCTCCTTCAGCACGGATTCACCGCGGCCGTAGATGCTGTTCGCCGTCGAGAGCCGCAGATCCCATTCGGCGAGATAGCCATCGAGCGCGAAGCCGAGCTCGCGATTCTGGCCCCATGCCACGATAGCGGCGAGCGGCCGACGCCCGATTGCGCCGTTGAATCCGATCGATGCCGTGAGCCGCGTCACGTCGGTCGGTTCGAACCATTCGGGAACGTGAAGGTGGCCGCCCGAAAACTGCGCGTCCCACGGCCCGTGCCGCCAGCTCGCGCGCGCCGACCACGAGTCGAGCTTCGGCTGCTCGATGTTCAGCCGGTTTTCGTCGGGCTCCTCGCCGCGAAAGGCCGACGCTTCGAACAGCATCGAACCGGCGCCCACGCCGCCGGTCACGACGCCGGGCGTGATGTGCGTGGAATCGAGGTAGTGATGCGTGAGCGGCGCCGACGGGTTGTCCCGCCCGGACTCGCGATGCATGTAGACGGTGGGGCCGAGGGCCGGCGATCCCACCAGGGCGGCTTCGACCGCGTATTTCAGCGCGCCGACCGTGAAGCGGTACTTGGCGCCGATCCCCATGAACAGGTCGTGAGGGTGCTGAAAGTTGATGATGGGTGAGCCGAGATAACTTTCCCCGGTCTGGAACGCCTGCGGCGAGCCGCCGATCGGCTGCTGACGCCCGAAGCTGTCGAAGGCGTAGACGCGCTCCGGCCCGTCGAGGCCATGCGCATAGACGAGCCGTCCAATCGTCCATGGCTCGAGCGAGATCATGCCGTTGAGCGTCAGGCGACCGGCGCCGAGCTGCCGCTCGGCCATCACCATGCCCCAGTTCTGCGATTCCCAGGCCCAGAAATCGGCGAATCTGCGGTCCTGATAGTTGTAGCCGGCAAGGACGTTCGCGTCGGTCGACCACGTCCAGGTCGACGACGACTCGACGACGTGGTGATGATGTTCAGCCGGAGGCTGTTCATCCGGCGCGTCCTGTGCGAATGCCGGCGACGGAACGACACCCACGAGCGCGACCATCGCGACTGCAGCGACGAGATATTGGATCGGCCGGAACTTCACAACTTGTCTTCCAATGATACCGACGAAGGCCGTGCTAAGCTGATTCTGTTCCATGCCGTTCGTTCGGCGTCGCATCTCCTGGGTGGTTGGCGTCTGGCTCGCGTGCCAGCTGGCTGGCGTTGTCGCTGCGCCGCTTGCCTTCTGTTGCCGCACCGTCCAGGTCGACGACGACGAAGCCTGCTGTCCGGGACTTCTGCCCGGCCAGATGTGTCCGATGCATCACAAGCGTGAAGGCGAACGCACATGCAAGATGCGCGACGCCTGCAGCCGCACGGATGCCGGACTCGTCGCCCTTGCCGGCGTCGTCGGCCTGCTGCCGAACACGACGGTCGTCGTAAACGCTTTCGCAGTTGGTGCCCCGCTGCGCGCTGCCGTCCCATCGGCAATCGCGCGCGGCAGTCGTCCCGAATCGCCCCCTCCCCGCGCGTAGCCCCTCGCTTTTACCGGGCCGCCAGCCCGGTCTACACGACGACCCGGTACTCGTGACCCGTGCGTGATGGTCGATTCCTTACGCGCGCTCCGGATCGTCGAAGCGTATTCCAACCACAACGTGAGTAGCGCGGATCCTGCGGGATTCGCCAACGGGGGAGTGGGTTTATGCAATCGCGGTCCTGGTCCCGGGTGCTCGCGCGCCTGGTGATCATCTACATCTTGTTTACGCCGGCGCTCGCGCGCGCGCAGACGACGACGGCGAGCGTCACGGGAACTGTTCACGATTCGAGCGGCGCGATCGTCCCGGGTGCGTCCGTCCTGATCCGTAACCACGCCACCAGTCAGGCCTGGGAATCGGTGACCGACGCGCGCGGCGGCTTCCGGTTGCAGTTGCTGCCCGTGGGCGACTACCACCTGTCGGTGCAATTGAGCGGCTTCACGACGGCCACTGCGAACCTCACGCTTCGCGTTGGCGATCAGATCGACGTGCCGATCGTGCTCAAGCCGGCGGAGCTCACCGAAGCCGTGACCGTCGAGGCCCCGGCACCGCTGGTCGAGGCGCGTCGAACCGAGCTCGCCGCCGCGATCACGCCGCACGAAGTGGACAGCCTGCCGCTCAACGGGCGGAACTACCTCGATCTCGCCCTGCTCGCGCCCAACGTGTCGCGCACCAACCTGCGGACGACCGATCGGTTTGCGGAAACGTCGGCGGTGCCGGGCACCGGCGTTTCGGTGGGCGGCCAGCGGAATCTGAACAACAACTTCGTCGTCGACGGGCTCTCGGCAAACGACGACGCGGCCGATCTCGCGGGCACGTATCTCAGTCAGGAGGTCGTTCGTGAATTCGAGGTGATCACGACCGGCGGCACCGCCGAGTTCGGCCGCGCGTCGAGCGGCACGATCAGCGTCGTCACGCAGTCCGGCGGCAATCGGTACGCGGGCCGTGCCTACGAATTCTTCCGCAACGATCGGTTCGACGAGGCGAACCCGCTGGCCATCCGCAAGGACCCGCTCAACCAGCACCAGTTTGGCCTGACACTCAGCGGGCCGATCGTCCGCGATCGCGTGTTCTGGTTCGCGAACGTCGAGCGCACGCAGCAGGATCGCACCGGGATCGTGACTATCACGCCGGCGTCGGTCCTGGCGGTGAACGCCGCGCTCGATAGCGCGGGCTACGGCGGACCACGGATCAGCACCGGCAATTTCCCGACCGGCTACCGCACCAACAGCCTGTTCGGCCGCATCGACGATCAGCTCGCGGGGAGCACGCGGCTGCAACTCCGCTACAACCTGTACGACGTGACCAGCGCCAACGCGCGGAACGTGGCCGGGTTGAGCGACGTGAGCCGCGGCACCGCGCTGGACGATACCGATCACACCGGCGCCGTCAGCATGCTGACCGCATTCTCGTCGGGCACGATCAACGAAGCGCGCGCGCAGTACACGCGTAGCCGCCTCGGCGCGCCAGTCAACGATCCAATCGGTCCAGCGGTGACGATCGCCGGCGTGGCGACGTTCGGCACCTCGACGTCGTCGCCAACTGCTCGCGACGCGGATGTCGTGCAGGCGCTCGACACGCTGACGATCCAGCGCGGTGCGCATCTCGCCAAGGTGGGCGTCGATCTGCTCTACAACCGGATCACGATCGCCTTTCCCGGCGCGCTCCAGGGCAGCTACACGTTCACGTCGCTCGCGACCTTCGAGCGCGGCGTCTACTCGCAGTATCAGCAGGCGTTCGGCGAACCGTCGCTGCTGCAGTCGAATCCGAACCTCGGGCTGTTTTTCGAGGACGAGTGGCGAACGCGCTCCGATCTGACGCTGAACCTCGGGCTGCGCTACGACCTGCAGTGGCTGCCGAGCCCGATTCAGCTCGACGCGAACAACATCTCGCCGCGCGCCGGCATCGCGTTCGCACCTGGTGACGGCCGGACGGTTTATCGCGCGAGCGCCGGCCTCTACTTCGATCGCATTCCGCTGCGCGCGACGTCGAACGCGATCCAACGCGACGGCACGCGTTATCAGACTGCGGTCCTGTCGTTCGGGCAGGCCGGCGCGCCGCCATGGCCAAATGTGCTCGGCGCGTTTCCGCCGGGCGTGCTCGTCTCGATCAGCAACATCAACACCGCTGTTCAGAACCAGTACAACCAGCAGGCGGGCGTCCAGGTGGAGCGCGCCGTCGGCACGCTGCTCTCGGCGCAGATCGGCTACTCGTACGTGCGCGGCCACGCGATCCTGATGTCGCACAATGTCAACGTGCCGACGCTCACGGCCGCGCAGGCCGCGGCGCTCGGCGTCGCGAACCTCGGCCGCCCCGATCCACGCTACGGCAACATCAGCCAGTACGACTCGATCGGCGATGCATGGTTTCACGGCGTGACGGCGTCGATCGAAACCCGCCGGGCGCGCTGGGGCGGGTTGCGGGCGTCATACACGTTGTCGAATGCCGAAGACGATGCCGGCAACGCGTTCTTCCAGTCGCCGCAGACGCAGAACGACATTCTCGCCGACCGCGGGCCGTCGGATAACGATCAACGGCATCGCCTCGTCGTCAGCGGTACGTTCGGCGACGGCTCGAGCGCGGCAGTCCGTCGGGCGCTCGCCGGTTTCTCGATTGGGTGGGTGTATTCGTATGCGTCGGCGGCGCCGTTCAACATCGTCACTGGCGCGGACAACAACAACGACACGACGGTCAACGATCGCCCGGCGGGCGTCGGCCGCAATTCCGGCCGGCTGCCCTGTTTCGACGATCTGACGCGGCCGTGCGGTACGGCGACCTTCGACATGCGCGTGGCGCGGTCGATCGCGCTCGGAGCGACCAGGCTCGAGCTGCTGCTCGAGGGGTTCAACCTGTTCAACCGCGCGAACGTCGTCAACGTGAACAACACGATCGGCAACGGTCTGACGCCGTCGCCGGCATTCAAGCAGGTCACAGCGGTCGGTGACATGCGCCAATTCCAACTCGGCGCGCGCTGGAGCTTCTAATGGGGCGGATGATGAAAGCGTTTGCACTGGTCGCAGTCGCACTGGTTTCGGTAGTGTCCGGCTTCAGCCGGACCGTGATCGGCGCCGGCTCGTCGCCGACAGCGCTCGCGATTGCCGGCCGCTCGAACGCGACGCCGTCGATCGCTGCCAACGGCAATACCGTCGTCGTCGCATGGAGCGCGACGCTGCCGACCGGCGGCGCGGCCGACGTGTTTGCCGCTGTGAGCCGCGACGGCGGCCGTACGTTCGGCGCTCCGTCTCGCGTGAACGATGTCGATGGCGATGCCCGGGTCAACGGCGAGCAGCCACCGCGCGTCGCGCTCCGCGAGTCGGCGATCACCGTGGTGTGGACGACGAAAGGCGCGAACGGCACACGGCTGGTCCAGGCGTCGTCGGCTGACGGCGGCCGCACGTTCACGAAGGCGCAGCCGGTGCCGGGCGCGGATGCCGCCGGCAACCGCGGTTGGGAGAACATCGCAGCCGGCACAGCTGCCGCGGCGTCGGGACGGACCTTGGCGGTCTGGCTCGATCATCGCGAGCTTGCGCAACAGGACGGCCAGGTTGCGGCCAGTCATCACGAGCACATGAACACCGCTGGCAGTGCCGCCGCCGGCAAACCCGACGGCGTCGCGATGGCGCAGAAATCGAAGCTGTACATCGCATCGCTCGACGGCGCGGTGGCGCCGCATGCGATCACCGGCGGCGTGTGTTATTGCTGCAAGACGGCGATCGCGATTGGCGCCGACGGCGCGGTTTACACGGCGTGGCGTCACGTCTATCCGGGCAACATCCGCGACATCGCCTTCGCGGCGTCGCGCGACGGCGGCCGAACGTTCGCGCCGCCCGTGCGTGTCAGCGAGGACAAGTGGGTCCTCGAAGGCTGCCCCGACGATGGGCCGGCAATGGCGCTGAGCGGCGACGGCCGGATTCACATCGTCTGGCCAACGCTGGTGAAGGAGGGCGAGGAGGACACGATCGCGCTGTTCTACTCGGTGTCGCGCGACGGCAAGTCGTTCGCGCCGCGGCAGCGGATCCCTGCCGAAGGCATGCCGCATCATCCGCAGATCGCGATCGGCCGCGACGGCACGCCGATGCTGGCGTGGGACGAATCTGCATCCGGTATGCGACGCGCCGTAGCCGCGCCGGTGACGACGGACGGGGCTGGCGCGGCGCGATTGGCGCGCGTGGTGCTCGGCGACCGCGCCGTTTACCCGGTGATTGCCGCGGCCGCGGATGCGGCCGTCGTGGCGTGGACCGCGAGCGCGCCGGGCGGCTCGCTCGTTCGCGTGGCGACGCTGACAATGAAGAACTAGCTACTGCTGCGTCGTCCGCGCCGTCGGACGGCGTGCCTCACACTCCTCGAGCCATTTCTGAATCGCGTCGTCCGGTTTGGCGTTGGCCGCTTCCTGCGTGCGATAGACGATCCCGCAGTCGATCACTCTTTGCTTGTGGCTGATCGCTTCGAACAGCAGGCGGTCGCCGGCAATCTCCGCGATCATGAAGTGATGCTCGGATTCGGCGACCTCGTCGAAGTCGCTCGGGCGCACTCTGTACAGGTAGCGGCCGCCGCCGCCGGACACGAAGTGCTGGATCCCTTTCTGCGGCCGGATGCGTTCGTAGAGATGCTCGTGACCGCTAAACACCACGTTCACCTTGTTGCGGACCAACGCCGGTTCGAGCCCGGGCCGGATCACGTCGCGTCCCTCTGCCGAATGCTGACCGGATGAATAGAGCGGATGGTGGAAGTAGGCGATCCGCCATTTCGTGCCGGCGTCGTTGTACACGCTGTCGAGCCATTTGATCTGGTCCGGGTCGGCCGGGTGGTTGCTGTTCAGCACGGCGAAGCGCGCGTTTCCCTCGTCGAACGAATAGCGGTCCTTGTCGCCCATGTTGAACGGCTTGAAGTGGATCTCGAGGTCGCGATCGTGGTTGCCGAGCGCGGCGTAGAACTTCACGCCGTGGTCGAGCAGCGGCTTGTACGGCACCAGGAATTCGTTGGTGTAGTCGTCGTCGTAGAGGTTGTCGCCGAGCATGATGACGAAGGGAAAATGCCGCGCGGTGTCGAAGTAGGTGAGCATCGCCTGCGCGACGGCCTGCTGCGCTTCGTCGCCCGACCCGCTGTCGCCCATGATGCCGAAGATCGTCCCGCCGCGGGTCTGCGGCATCGCCAGCGGCGATACTGCGCCCGGCGGCTGCGGCTTGGCGGAGGCCTCCCCGACGGTTTTCTGCGGCGTCGACTGCGGGAACGCCTCGGACACGAAGTCGACGACCAGGTCGGCGTCGATGTCGCGGAGCACGAGCGAGCGGTCGGTGAAGTCGTACTCCAGCTGCTTGGGCAGCGGCGGCAGGACGTCGATGAGCCGCGGCGGCACGCGCGGCGCGACCAGCCGCTGGTTGATTGTCGGCTTCGGGGTATTCGCCGGTGTGTTCATCTGCTCGGCGAGCTCGTCGATCAGGAGCTCGCGCTGCGGCGAGTCGAACATCGCCTTGATCTCTTTCTGAATCTCCGCGGCGACCGGCGGCGAGAACAGATCGCCTTGTTTGGCATTCGGCCGCAGGCGTGTGCGCAGCGCATCGGCGAGGGAATTCTGGCGCGTCCGGAGTGACTGTTCGGCACCACCAGTCGTTGGCGCCGCCTTGCCTGGAATTTTCTCCGCTTCCTGCGCGGCTTCCTTACGGAAGGGCTGCGTCTGATCTACATACGCCTGCAGCGCAGTTTTGAACGGTTCGTAGGCCGTATTCGGCTGGGATGGGACCGTCGTCGGCGGGAGCGTCGGTGAGCAGGCCGTGCACGCAGCGGATACGACGGCTGCAGCCAACACAACGATAAGCAATCGGCTGAGCATGTAACGAACGTAACGCAAGGCACGTACCGGTGGATCCCTGCGCCGGAAACCTTCGATGGGCAACGTCACCGTAGACGTGTGGCGCGCAGCTACCTACTCTATCCCGGCGGCACCATGAGCTCGGAGGAGGTTCGATGCGGAAGGTGTCCTGGTTCGACGGCGTCGGCGGTGACCTGCGGTTGGCCGCGCGCACGGCGCTGAAGGATCGGGCGTTCACGGCGGTCGCTGTCGGTGTCATACCGCGACTTTGCCGACGTGGCGGCGACCGCCTCGAGTTTCGACGAGGTGGTGGCGACCGCAGCCGCGTCAGTGAACCTCAGCGACCGTGATCGTCCGGTGGAACGTCTTGCCGCCGCGTACGTCTCTTCCGGCACGTTCGCGATCGTTGGCGAGCGGCCGATCCTCGGACGCGATTTTCGTCCTGACGAAGATCGCCCGGCGCCGCACCGGTCGCCATTGTCGCCGCATCGGTGTGGAAGAACCGATACGGCGGCGACGCCGCGATCGTCGGCCGGACTGTTGCGGTGAACGGGGTCGCGACAACGATCGTCGGCGTGATGCGCGACGGATTCCGTTTCCCGATGGTGCACGACCTCTGGCAACCACTGGCGGCGATGTCCGGGCTTACCAGCGGTCCACGTGACGCGCGCACGTTGAGCGTTGTCGCGCGGCTCAGGACCGGTACCACGCTGGCCGCGGCGCGCCACGAGATGGACGCGATCGCCGCGCGACTCGCACGCCAGTACCCGGCGACGAATGCAAACGTTGGCGCCGTACTCGAACCCTACGGCGGCAGCTTCAGCCTGGCGAATCCGTGGAACGCGATGCTCATCGCCGTCGGCATCGTGCTGCTCTTCGCCTGTGCGAACATCGCCAACCTGCTGATTTCGCGCGCGGCCAGCCGATCGCGCGAAATCGCGATCCGATCGTCGCTCGGCGCGACCCGATGGAGGCTCGTGCGGCAATTGCTGGTCGAAAGCCTCCTGCTCACCGGGGCGGTAAGGATCGATCCGGCGACTGCGCTGCGCTACGAGTGATTCATGTCCGGCTTGGTGGACAGCGGCATGCTCCAGTTCGACACGCGCGTCCTTCGAGCGGTGCACGATCTCCCGCGCGACGTGCGTTTCGGCGCGCGGCTGCTCGTCAAGGACCGCTGGTTCACGGCGGCGACCGTCTTCGCGCTCTCGCTGGGCATCGCCGCAAATTCGACCGTCTACACGGTGATCAACGCGATGATGCTCCGCGGGTTGCCGGTCGCGCATCCGGATCGCTTCGTCGCCTTCCTCGAGGAGACACGCGCACCGCTCGCCGTTTCGTACCGCGACGTCGAAGATTGGCGCGCCGCGACGGCGGGTTTCGCCGGGTCGTGTGTTCGGCGGGATGCTCGCCATCTTCGCTGTTGTTGCGATCCTGCTCGCAGCGATTGGCCTCTACGCGACGACGGCGTACGCGGTGACGCAGCGGCGGCAGGATCGGCATCCGGATCGCGCTCGGCGCGCGAGTGCCACAGGTCGTGTGGCTGTTCGTCCAGGCCGCACTGTGGCAACTGGTCGCGGCTGTCGCCATCGGCCTTGGCGGCGCATACGGCGTCGGCACGCTCCTCAGCGGCATACTGATTCAGACGCCGGCCCACGATCCCACGCTGCTGGCGGCGCTGGCGGGGCTGCTCGCCGGGGTGGTGGTTGCGGCAACGATCGTTCCGTCGCGCCGGGCGGCGCGAACCGACCCGGCGGTTGCGCTGCGCTACGAATGACCTTGTTTTGTGTATCCTTGGCAGGTCTTGAACAGTCTGCCGCTGCCACGTCTCGCTATCGCTTTCCTTATGCTCGCCGCGTCGGTCGGCTGCCGGACCACCTCCGCGGCCGCACCGGCCGGAACGCCGGCCGCGCCGCCGACACAGAGCGCACCGCCGCCGATCGTCCAGCCCGGCGCGCCTGGCCAGGCCAGCCACGTCATCTCCGCCGCTGCGGCAACTGACCTGTCCAAGGTCGAATACACCGGCGCCGACATCAAGTTCATGCAGGGGATGATCGGCCACCATGCGCAGGCGCTCGAAATGGTCGAACTGCTGAAGACGCGCAGCGCCAGCGACGATATGAAGAAGCTCGCGCTGCGCATCGAGCTGTCGCAGGACGACGAGATCAAGATGATGCAGCACTGGCTCGAATCGCGCGGCCAGCAGGTGCCGAACCGGATGGCGATGCACATGCACGGCGCCATGTTGATGCCGGGCATGCTGACGCCCGACGAGATGCAGCGGCTCCAACAGGCCACAGGTGCGGATTTCGACCGCCTGTTCCTCGAGGGCATGATCAAGCATCACGGCGGCGCGCTGACCATGGTGAAGGAACTGCTCGACACGCCCGGTGCGGCGCAGGAGTCCGAAGTGTTCGCGTTCGTGTCCGACGTCGAGGCCGATCAGCGAATGGAGATCGATCGCATGGGCGCCATGCTCGGGATGATGAAGGAGCGTCAGTAATGAAAGCGAGTCCCGCACTGTGTGTCGCCGCCGTGTGCGCGCTGGCGTTGGCAAACGTGAGCGCACAGCAGAAGCCGGATCCGCGCGTCGGCCTGAAGCCCGGGCTGCACGACGCCGGCGAAGCGGCGTGGAACCTCGAGCGTATCCTCAACCTGCCGAAGCCCGAAGGCTTCTTCGATCCGAAGGCGCCAGCCGGCAACCCGGCGCCGCCTGAGCGCGATCCCAACGCGCCGCCCGATCCGAACAATCCGCCGCGCGATCCGAACGTGCCGCCGCCGTTCGATCCGGTGGCCTCGAATCGTCTCGGCTTCACCAATTCCGATCTCGCGTTCTCGGGCAATCACGCCTTCGTCGGCAACTATCACGGCTTCAACACCTACGATGTCGAGCGCCCGACACGGCCGAAGCTGCTCGCATCGATTGTCTGTCCCGGCGGCCAGGGCGACGTCTCGGTGCATGGCAACCTGCTGTTCATGTCGGTGGAGCAGACGCGCGGCCGGCTCGATTGCGGCGTGCAGGGCGTGCCGACGCCGGTCAGCACCGAGCGCTTCCGCGGCATCCGCATTTTCGACATCTCCGATCTGGGCAAGCCGAAACAGGTGGCCGCGATTCAGACCTGCCGCGGCTCGCACACCCATACCCTCGTCCCCGACGCGAACGATCCCGCCAACCTCTACGTCTATGGCTCCGGCACGAGCTCGGTGCGCGCCGGTGAGGAGCTCACCGGTTGTTCCGGCGCGAAGCCCGACGAGGATCCGAATACCGCGCTCTTCAGCATCGACGTGATCAAGGTGCCGCTCGCGCATCCCGAGCAGGCGGCGATCGTCAACAAGCCGCGCATCTTTGCCGATCCGACCAGCGGCAAATTGAACGGCCTCTGGAACGGCGGCGATCATGGCGAGGGCACGCAGAAGACGTCGGTCACCAACCAGTGCCACGACATCACCGTGTTCCCCGAGATCGGCCTCGCCGCCGGCGCCTGTTCCGGCAACGGCATCCTGCTCGACATCCACGATCCCGTGCACCCGGTGCGCCTCGACGATGTGAGCGACAAGAACTTCGCCTACTGGCACTCGGCGACCTTCAACAACGACGGCACCAAAGTGCTGTTCACCGACGAGTGGGGCGGCGGCGGGCGGCCGCGCTGCCGCGCGATCGATCCGCCGAACTGGGGCGCCGACGCCATCTTCGAGATCGTCGACGGCAAGAAGCTGCGCTTCGCCGGCTATTACAAGCTGCCGGCGGTCCAGACCGACCAGGAAAACTGCGTCGCGCACAACGGCTCGCTGGTCCCGGTGCCGGGCCGCGACATCATGGTCCAGGCGTGGTACCAGGGCGGCGTCTCGATGTTCGACTTCACCGATCCGGCCCGGCCAGTCGAGATCGCCTTCTTCGATCGCGGTCCGATCGACGGCAAGCAGCTGGTGACTGGCGGCTACTGGTCGGCCTACTGGTACAACGGCCAGATTTACGGATCGGAGATCGCGCGCGGCCTCGACGTCTTCCGGCTGAAACCGAGCGAGCATCTGTCGCAGAACGAAATCGACGCCGCGACGCTCGTCCGCTCCGAGGAGACCAACACGCAGCTGCAGACGAAGATCGTCTGGCCGGCAAGCGCGCCGGTGGCGCTGGCCTACGTCGATCAGCTGACGCGCGCGAAGAGCATTCAGGCCGATCGCGCCCGCGCGGTGAAGACGGCGTTCGAGCGCGCCGACAGCGTGCGCAATGGTGATCAGAAGGCCGCCGCCGCGGCCGCCGATCAGCTCGAGACGCTGGCGCGGCAGTTCGAAGCCGACGCCGGATCGGCGAGCGGCGCGAATGCGATGCGGATGAAAGCGCTGTCGGCGACGTTGAAGGGCCGCGCCGCGAAGCTGCGCGGCTGACGGAGCGCGAAGGCTTCAGCCGAGCGATCGCCGCTCGCCTGAAGGCTTCGCGCTCCAACTCGCCCCTGAGGTTATGGCATGAGGAATCGATTTCTGTGTGCGACGGCATTTGCAATGTGCGTGGCCGCCGTCGGCGCGCAATCGACCAACGATCCGCGCGTCGGACTCAAGGCCGGGTTGCACGACGCCGGTGAGGCGATCCGCGGGCTGGAGCGGGTTGCGAGTTTGTCGAACCCCTCAGGTTTCTTCGATCCGAAACAACCGGCGGGCACGCCGACGCCGCCGGAGCCGCCGCCCAACGCACCGCCGCCCGATCCGAATGCGCCGCCCGATCCACGCTTCGCCAACATGCTCGCGTTCGCGAACTCGGACCTCGCCTTCAGCGGCACGCATCTGTTCATGGGCAGCTTCCACGGCTTCAACACGTTCGACATCGAACGGCCGACCAAGCCGAAGCTCGCCGCGTCGATCGTCTGTCCCGGCGGGCAGGGCGACGTCTCGGTGCACGGCAACCTGCTGTTCATGTCAGTGGAGCAGACGCGCGGCCGCCTCGACTGCGGTACGCAGGGCGTCTCGACGCCGGTGAGCGCCGAACGCTTCCGCGGCGTTCGCATCTTCGACATCACCGATCTGGCCAGGCCGAAGCAGGTCGCGGCCGTGCAGACCTGCCGCGGCTCGCACACGCATACGCTCGTCGTCGATCCCAAGGATCCAGCGACCATCTACGTCTACGGATCGGGCACGAGCTCGGTGCGTTCGGGCGAGGAGCTCACCGGCTGCGCGAAGGAGCCCGAGGATCCGAACACGGCGCTGTTCAGCATCGACGTGATCAAGGTCCCGATTGCCTTCCCCGACAAGGCGGCGATTGTCAATCGGCCGCGCATCTTCGCCGATCCGGAGACCGGCAAGTTTGGCGGCTTGCAGAAGGGTGGTGACCGCGGCCCGGGCACGCAGCCGGCGCGGGAGACGAATCAGTGCCACGACATCACGGTGTTCCCGGAAGTGGGCCTCGCCGCCGGCGCCTGTTCGGGCAACGGGATCCTGCTCGACATTTCCGATCCGGTGCACCCGGCTCGGCTCGATGCCGCGGCCGACAATAACTTCGCGTACTGGCACTCTGCGACGTTCAACAACGACGGCAGCAAAGTCGTCTTCACTGATGAGTGGGGGGGCGGCACGCGTCCCCGTTGCCGCGCGACCGATCCGCCGACCTGGGGTGCCGACGCGATCTTCGACATCGTCGATCGCAAGCTGCAGTTCCGCGGCTACTTCAAGCTGCCGGCGGCGCAGACCGAAACCGAGAACTGCGTTGCGCACAACGGGTCGCTGGTGCCCGTGCCTGGACGCGACATCATGGTCCAGGCCTGGTACCAGGGCGGGCTGTCGATGTTCGATTTCACCGACTCGGCGCATCCGGTCGAGATCGCCTACTTCGATCGTGGTCCCGTGGACGCCAAGACGCTGATCACCGCCGGGTTCTGGTCGACGTACTGGTACAACGGCGCGATTTACGGCTCGGAAATCGCGCGTGGCATCGACATCTTCCGGCTCAAACCGACCGACCATATGTCGCAGAACGAGATCGACGCGGCGATGCAGGTCCGATCCGAAGAGGTGAACACGCAGCTGCAGACGAAGGTCAGCTGGCCTGCGAGCACGCCGGTGGCGCTCGCGTACGTCGATCAGCTGACGCGCAGCAAGTCGATTCAGCCGGATCGCGCCCGCGCCGTGCGGACCGCCCTCGAGCACGCCGACGGCCTTCACGACCAGAAGGCGTCGCTGGCGGCCGCCGATCAGCTGAACGCGATGGCGCGGCAGTTCGATGCCGACGCAGCGTCCGCAAACGGCGTCGATGCGGCACGGATGCGGGCGCTCGCCACCGTTCTGAACGGGCGGGCGCTGAAGTTGCGCTGACCCGCGAAGTGGGCGGCCGATGGAGCCTGGCGACGGCGATCGCCGTCGCCTGCGCATGCCTCGCGTCGGCGGACGTGCTCGCCGCGTCGCAGACCGCCACGCTGCATCTGCTCGTCACGTCCGCCGGGTCGCCGGTCGCCGGCGCGACGGTTGTCGTCAACGGGACCACTCACCGCACCGACGAGCGCGGCGACGTCGCGATCGACATCGCGCCGGGAACCGTGCAGATCGTCGTCTCGAAAGAAGGCCTCGCACCCGGAACGGTGACGCTGGAGCTGCGCGCGGACGAACGCCGCACCGTCACGATCGCCCTCGAACCACAGGCCGAGATGGAGGAACACGTCGTCGTCGCGGCGACGCGGACCGGCCGCACCGCCGACGAGGAACCGACGCGCGTCGACGTCGTCGACCGCGAGGAGATTGAAGAGAAAGCGATGATGACGCCCGGCGACGTCGTCATGATGCTCAACGAGACCGGCGGTGTGCGCGTGCAGGCGACGTCGCCGTCGCTCGGCGCGGCGAGCATCCGGATCCAGGGCATGCGCGGGCGATATACGCGCTTTCTCGCCGATGGGCTGCCACTCTACGGCGAACAGATTGGCGCGATCGGCCTTCTGCAGATTCCGCCCGCCGACCTTGGCCAGGTCGAAGTGATCAAAGGTGTCGCGTCGTCGCTCTACGGCGCGGGCGCGATGGGCGGCGTCGTCAACCTGGTCGCCAAGCGGCCCGGCGACAAGCGCGAAGGCGAAGTGCTGCTCAATCGATCGAGCCGCGGCGCGACCGACGGCGTCGTGTATCTCGCCGGGCCGATCTCTGACCGCTGGGGTGCGACGCTCATCGGCGGCGGGCACGGCCAGGAGCGCACCGACGTCGACGGCGACGGCTGGGGCGACCTGCCCGGCTATGCGCGCGGCGTGGTCCGCCCGCGGCTGTTCTTCGACGACAAACAAGGGCAGACGTTCTTTGCGACGGCCGGGTTCACCGCCGAAGATCGCAGCGGCGGGACGATGACGGGCGCGGCGCCGCCGCCGATCGGCGCGCCGTACAGCGAGGCGCTCGATACCCGCCGGGTCGACGTCGGCGCGAGCGCGCAGACGCTGGTCGGGGGCGCCTACGTCGCGAGCGCGCGCGGCTCGTTCGTGCGTCAGGACGAACGGCGCCAGTACGGTGAGAACACCGAACGCGACACGCATTCAACCGGTTTCGCCGAGGTCACGTTGCGCGGGACGGCGCCAAGGCAAACATGGGTCGTCGGCGGCGCGTTCGAGCGCGACGCGTTCGATCCGCTCGACGTGCCGGCGGCCGCGTTCGACTACAGCGTCCCCGGAATTTTTGGACAGGACGATGTCGACGTGACGCGGTGGCTGTCGGTGTCGGCCAGCGCGCGCCTCGACATGCACAGCACGTACGGAACGTTCGTCAGCCCGCGTGTGTCGATGCTGGTGAAAGGCGACAACTGGTCGAGCCGCGTCGGCATCGGATCCGGATTTTTTGGACCGACCGCCCTCACCGAGGAGACGGAAGCGGCGGGCCTGACGCGGCTGACCATCGTCGAGCCGCTGCGCGTGGAACGGGGGACGAGCGGATCGATCGATTTCTCGGCGGGGGAGCGCGAGCTGAGAGGCACTGTGACGCTGTTCGCGTCGCGCGTACACCAGCCGGTCGACGTCGACCGGGACGATGCCTACGTGCTCGGCAACCGGCCCGAGCCGCTCGACACAGTCGGCCTCGACATGGCGGGCTCGTGGATCCGCGCGCCGTTCTCGCTCTACGGCTCTTACACGTACGTGCGCGCGCGCGACGGCCGCGGCGAGGTGCCGCTGACGCCGCGCCACACGGCCGGCGTCGACTTCGCATGGGAGCATCCGGCGACATGGCGCGTCGGCCTGGAGTGGTACTACACCGGCGTCCAGGCGCTCGAGGCGAACCCGTATCGGGCCGTCAGCGAGCCGTACAACCTGATCGGTGCGTTGCTGTCCCGGCGTCTCGGCCGCTATCGCCTGTTCGTCAACGGCGAGAATCTCGCCGACGTCCGCCAGACGCGCTGGGATCCGCTGCTGCGCCCGGCGAGAGGCGTCGACGGTCGCTGGACCGTCGATGCCTGGGCGCCACTCGACGGCCGAAACATCAACGGCGGCGTTCGGATCTCGTTTTGAGCACGGATCACGGTCCGGCTAAAGCCGGACACTACAAAATCTATCCCCGTCGGACCGTGATCCCGGTAGTGTCCGGCTTTAGCCGAACCGTCGCTGCGACTCGGGTAAGCTCACCGCGTGACGTGGCAGCGGGCGCTCGTGTGGATACACCGGTGGCTGGGGATCGCCGGCGGCCTGCTCTTCATCGCCTGGTTCGCGTCCGGCATCGTGATGATCTACGTGCGGATGCCAGAGGTCAGCGCAAGCGACAGGCACGCCGCGCGCGCGCGCCTCGATTTCTCGTCCGCGCGGGTTGCGCCGGCCGACGCGACGCGCCGGCTTCCGGATCGCCCGACGGAACTGCAGCTGGCGATGCTCGACGGCCGGCCTGTGTACCGCGCGGCAGTGGGCCGCGGCATCGCGACGATCTTCGCCGACACCGGCGAGCCGCTGGCGCCGTTGACGGCGGAGCAGGCAGTCGCCGCCGCACGCGCCTTTCTTTTGCGGGCCGGCGCGACGTTTCGCTACGACACGCGGCTGACTGACGCCGATCAGTGGACGCTGCAGATCCGACCGCTGCTGCCGCTCCATCGCATTCTCGTCGGCGACGCCGACGACACGATCGTCTACGTCTCCGATCGCACCGGCGAGGTCGAGATGCAAACGACCGCGCGCGAGCGGCGTTGGGCGTACGCCGGCCCGGTAATCCACTGGCTGTACTTCACGCCGCTGCGCCGGCACACCGGTGCGTGGACCGAGACCATCATCTGGCTGTCGATCGCCGGCTGCGTGATGTGTGTAGCGGGCCTGGCCTGGGGCATCACCGTCGCACGACGTTCGCCGTACGGCGGCGTGATGCGGTGGCACCACTACGCCGGGCTGATTTTCGGCGCGACGACCTGCACGTGGATCTTCAGCGGGCTGCTGTCGATGGATCCCTGGGACTGGCATCCGTCGACTGCGCCGACGCTCGAGCAGCGCGATGCCGTCGCCGGCGGCCCGCTTCGCGTCGACGCCATCACGGTCGACGCGCTGCGCGGTGCCGTCAATATGCTGCCCTCAACCGCCGACGTGAAGGCGATCGACGTCGTGCAGTTCCAGCACGACATCTTTCTCGCCGCGCCGGATCGTCTGGTTCCGGTGGTCTCGCCGCACCAGCGAGCGCTCGCCGAATTCGACGATCGACGGCTGACTGCCGCCGCCTCCGCGGCGCTGCCCGGCGTGGCGATCGCCGAGGCGTCGCGCCTCTTCACGTACGACTCGTACTATTACGACCGCGACAACGCACTCCCACTACCGGTGCTGCGTGTCCGCTTCGCCGATCCGCAGCGGACCTGGCTGTATCTCGATCCGCGGCGCGGCGCGATCGTGCGCACGGAGGCGCGTCTCAGCCGCGTGAACCGCTGGCTGTACCACGGTCTGCACAGCCTCGACTTCCCGTTTCTGTACGCGCGTCGTCCGCTGTGGGATGTCGTGATGATTGTGCTGAGCCTGGGTGGGCTGGCGTCGGCGTTCACGTCGATCGCGCCGGGATGGCGGCGGCTGAGGAGACTCGCGCAAGGCAGAAGGGCAGAAAGGCAAGACGGCAGGAATCCAGGGATGACGGCAACAAGGCTGAAGGGTAAGGCTGAAAGGCCTTGATCCCTTCCCGCACCTGCCTTGAATTTCTGCCGTGCTGCTTTGCTGCCTTCCTGCCTTTCTCTCCAGCGGCTATCGAATCGTTACCGTTCCGCGCAGCAAGGCGTTGTTCGGGTTGCCGTGATCGTGGAAGCCGCAGTTGCGCGCGGTCGTCAGATTGCCGCTGGTTCGGGTCTGCCCTGCGTTCAGCAAACCGATGCTATTGAGCGCCGGGCAGTCGGTGTGCTCGGGATGCGGGTCGGACGCCATGTCGTGGTTGGTCGCGTCGTTGTTGATGATCGTGAGCTGGCCGCCGAGCGCAATGGTGATGGTCTGCGGACAGACCTGACCGCCTTGAATCACGATCGTGTTCGGGTTCGTGCTGGGTGTGCACGTGCCGCTCGGCCCCGTGCTGCTGGAGGAACTGCTGCCGCCGCATGCGGCGGCGATCATCGCCATGATGGCGGCCGCCGCGCTATATCCCGCGAGTTTCGACAATGTCATGCGATCGATTGTATGTCAGCCTTTCGAGCGGGTTTCAACATCACCGGCGGCCTCTCGTAGCGCAGGCCTTCAGGCCTGCCGACGCCACGGGCAGCCCTGAAGGGCTGCGCTACGCCGATATGGCGAATGCGTCAGTCGATGCGGTACTTGGCGAGATAGTAGGAGAGCGCGCGCTGGCTGATGCCCATCAGTTCGGCGGCGTCTTTCTTGACCCCGCCGGCGTTCTCGAGCGCACGGCGGATCGTTTCCCGCTCGACCCACTCGATGTTCTGCCGCAGCTTGAGCGACGGCAGCCCCGACGACTGCTGCGTCGTCGCGCCGAGCACCGACACGGCCTTTGCGGCGATGATCGGTCCGGGCGACAGCACGACGGCGCGCTCGATCGTGTTCTCGAGCTCGCGGACGTTGCCGGGCCAGTCGTACTGCTGCAGCCCGGCCAGCACGCCCTCGTCGATCTTGTCGATCCTCCGGCCGGTCCGCTGGGCGTGCTTGCGGACGAAATGCTCGACCAGCGCCGGGATGTCGTCGCGGCGCTCGCGCAGCGGCGGGATCTCGATCGGGATCACGTTCAGCCGATAGAACAGATCCTCCTGGAATTTGCCGTCGGCGACCATCTGCCGCACGTTACGGTTGGTGGCCGCGATCACCCGGACGTCGATCTTCTCGGTCCGTTCCGACCCGAGCGGCTCGATCTCGCGCTCCTGCAGCACGCGCAGCAGCTTCGACTGCAGCGTCGGGTTCATCGTGCCGATCTCGTCGAGGAAGATCGTGCCGCCGTCGGCGAGCGCGAACTTGCCTTTCTTGGTCGTCGTCGCGCCGGTGAAGGCGCCGCGGACGTGGCCGAAGAGCTCCGATTCGAGCAGCGTCTCGGGGATCGCCGCGCAGTTCACCTTGATCAGCGGCATGTCGCGCTGCGCGCTGCGGTCGTGGATGGCGCGGGCGACCAGCTCCTTGCCGGTGCCGGTTTCACCGGTGATCAGCACCGTGCTCTTGGTCTCCGACACCAGCTCGGCGCGGCGGATCACTTCCTCCATCGACCTGCTGCGGCCGATGATCCCGTAGTGATCGAACTGCTCGTCGCGCTCGCTGACCAGGTAGCGGTACTCGGTGCGGAGCCGCTGATGATCGAGCGCCCGGCGGACGACGACCAGCAGTTCGTCGATCTCGAACGGCTTCTGCAGGTAGTCGAGCGCGCCGAGCTTCATCGCCTCGATCGCGCTCTCGACGGTGGCGTGCGCGGTCATCATCAGGATCTGCGGCCGCTCGCTTTCCGGCGTCGACCCGACGAACTCGCGGATCAGATCGAGGCCGTTCAGCTCCGGCATCACGTTGTCGACGACGAGCACGTCGAAGGCGCGCTCGGCGAGCAGCCGCTGCGCGTGGCGCGGGCTGGTCGTTTCCACCACGCCGTGGCCCGCGTCGCGAAGTGCCCGGCCGAGCGCTTTCAGGATTTTTTCCTCGTCGTCGACGAGGAGGATCGAACCGCGATGGATCGTCAAGCAGGCCTGCTGTCAGTCGAGTCGATCGGCAGGTCGACGACAATCTCGGTGCCGGCGCCCGGCGCACTGGTCACGCCGATCGTGCCGCCAAGCCCTTCGACGATGTTTTTGGTGATCGGCAGGCCGAGGCCGGTGCCGCCGCGCTTGGTGGTGAAGTACGGATCGAAGATGTGCGCGACGACCTTCGGGTCGATGCCGGCGCCGCGATCGGCGACGACGAGGTGCAGACGATCGCCGGCGCGACGCGTCCGCAGCATGACCGCTGCGACAGGCACAGCCGCCGCGCGGCCGCTGCCGTCTGCCGTTGCGGCGTGTCCGTTGACGGCATGGCGCGCGTTCTCCAGCATGTTGATCAGCGCAATCCGCAGCCGCTCGCCGTCGGTGGTCACCGTCGTCAACTGCGGATCCAGATCGAGCGCGATCTCGGCGCCCGGCCCGGAGGCGGTCGCCGCGGCAGCCGACTCGCGGCACAAGGCGTTCACTGTCACCGGCGCGAGATCGAAGCGGATCGGCCGCGCGAAATCGAGGACTTCGTTGACGATCCGGTTCAACCGCGTCACCTCGCCGTCGATGTCACGAACCGCCTCGTGGACCGTGTCGGGCGTGACATCGGTCTGCCGCAGCGAGTGCAGCGACGCCTTGATGATCATCAACGGGTTGCGGACTTCGTGGGCGATCACCGTCGACAGGCGGCCGAGCGCCGTCAACCGTTCTTTCTGGGCCATCGCGCGCTGGAACCGCGCGATCGAATCGGTGAGGCTGTTGAACGTGGTTGCCAGCACCCGCGCATCGTCGTCGTCCCAGCGGCCGTGACGCAGCGCGATCTTGCGGGTCAGGTCGCCAGTCGCCGAGACCTCGCGCATCACGCCGGTGATGGTCGCCAGCGGACGCGCGATCGTCCGCGCGACCGCGAAGCTGAGCGCCGTCGCCACGATCACGGCGAACACCGCCGTGAGCAGCAGCCCGGCGTGAATCGCGCCGAGCGACTGCAGCTGCGCCGTCCGCGACCTCAGGATCATCACTACCGGGCCGGAGACCGCGGCGTCGTCGCCCGAGGGCGCCAGCTGACGGGGCAGCGCTTCATACTCTTCGCCGTTGATGACGACGCGCGAAATACCGGTGGTGCGCAGCCGCTCGGCGAGCACCGGATACGCCTCACGCGGCAGCGTCGACGCCAGGATCTGGCCATCCATCCCGAACGCCACGTCGCTGCCGGTGATCTGCTTCAGCTGCGCCGCCAACGCATCGTCGAGCAGGAAGCCGGCGCTGAGCGTGCCGAGGATCTCGCGCTGCGGTCGATCGAGCGCGACCGGGACGCTGACGATCTGCAGAATGCCGTGCGGCTGCGGCAGCAGGCTCACCGTGTCGCGGCCGTCGAGCGCGTCGCGTACTTGCGGCTGGTGCGAGGCGATGATGCCGATGCGCGGCGACCCGCCGGCCGCGTACAGCACCTGGCCGTTCTTGTTCGTCACAAACATCACGTTGGCCTTGATTTGCTTCTGGTAGCCGCGGGCGATGTCCTGGACGGTCGGCGGATCGTCGGTGGACATCGCCGCCTTCAACTTCGGCAGGTCGGCGATCAGCCGCGCCATCACCGTGGAGTTTTGCGCGCGCTCGTTGCGCAGCTGCTCGACCTGCGCGCTGGTCGCGACGATCTCCCGCTCGATCGTATGCTCCGCCTCGCGGGTCACCTGAGCGTTGACGATGAAGATGGCGATGCCGATGCAGACCACCGCGAGCACTGCGCTCGCGAGGAACATCCGGCTGCGCAGCGACGACAGCAGCGTCATCGGATCGTGAAGTCGATCTCCGCGGTACCGCCGTCGGGAACCGTCACCGACCGAGTCTCGGACGGCGTCCCCTCGTTCCACGCGATGATGCCGTAGGTGCCAGGCGGGACGTTGTCGATACGGTAGCGTCCGTCGCCTTCGGTCAACGCGAAGAACGGATGGCTGAAGACCAGGATGTACGCATTCATGTGCGAGTGGATGTCGCAGAACACCCGCACGATGCCCGCCCGGTCGAAGCGGATCGACTTGGAATGTCCGGCCGCGTAGCGTCCGAGATCGAAGGTCTTGATTTTCGAGAGCGAGAAGACGTTGTGGTAGAACCGGTCGGAATTGGGAAAATCGACGGTGGTCCCGGTCGTAATCGCCAGCACGTGCGGCACGAACGACTCGTTGCGTTGATCCATCACGGCGTGGCCGCCGTCGCTGGTTTCGAACGCGCCGCGCGGCGCCGACTCGAGATACACGATCGAGCGCAGCAGATCGGGCACGTCGCGCCCCGCCGGCGTGCCGAGCTCGGTCACGGTCGGCCGCCGGTCCGCCGGCGTCGGCGGCCGCCGCAGCTCGACTCGTCCCCGGATCGCCCCGGGCCGCGCTGCGGCCGCGGCGCCTGCGGCTGCCAAGGGGCGGAGGACAACAGAGGAAAGGGAGAGGAGCGCAGCAGAGGCGAGCAAGGCGAGCACGATCAATCGCGCGATCTCGAAGCGCGTCCCCTCCTCTCTTTCCCCTGTAGTCCTCTGTGCCCTTGACATGATTCAGGATCAGAACCAGTACACGAGCTGCGCCGCGCCGAACTTCGCCTTTTTCGTCGGGATGACCCCGCCGTCGCGCGTGTTGTACTGATAAGAGAGTTTCAGGATCAGGTTCCGTTGCAGCGAGTAACCGGTGCCGACCTCGATGCGCCTGACCGGCGCATCCCACGGCTGCGAGATACCGGTGGCGTCGGCGAGGTCGCTGAACATCAGGCGATCGAACCGCGCCGCGACGTACAGCCGCGGCAGCACCTTGTAGCGTCCTTCGAACGACGTCGAGAACGCGGCCAGCGGATCGTCGATCGATACCTGCCGCGGCGGCGGCGCGACAGCTGCAGGCAGCCGCCAGGCGCTGACGATCGTTTCGGCGCGGAGCAGGTAGTAGCCGTGCGAATACTCGACGTCGCCACCCCACGCGGTTTGCGCGTACGAATGCTCGTTGGCTTCGGCACCGACTGCATCTCGCGCCGCCGACTGGCTGACGAACGCGCCATGCGCGAAGGACGTACCCACGACGAGTCCCATCACCGGCCGCACTTCGACGCGCGTCGCCAGCTGGCGGCCGCCGTTGTCTTCCTTGAACAGGGGATTGGAGACGGTGCCGGTGGTGATCGCCGCCGTCGCGCTGACGATGCCGACCGTGCCGTGCGCCTGGACGCCAGTGTCCCAGCGGAACGCGGTGACCAGAGGCACGCCCGCCTGCGCCGTCGGATCTCCGACGGAATACCGCACCAGCCAGCCAGTGCTTTTCTTTTTCAGCAGTTCCTCAGCGCTGGCGGGCAGCGCATCGGGCCGGAGCGTCGTCAGATACTGATAGGCGAGCGGGTAGCCGATGAGCGGGTTGTCGTTCGCGTACGAATGCCGCAGGAAGGCGCCGAAAGTCGGCGGCACACGCCCGACCTGGATATCGAAGTCTTTCGACGACCACGGGCGCACGCGGAGGTAGAGCGCGTACGGCTGGACCGTGCTGATGTTTTCCGAGCGCACTTCCGAGAGCACGGTGAAGTGCGGACCGGCCTTCACCGCGGCGGACACGTCGACGCGGAACAGCCGCAGCGCGTTGTGCGCGTAGTCGGTGTAGTTGAAGAACCCGACATCGCCGCCGCATGACAACTCGATCGGCGTCGCACAACTGAATGTCGCCGAGACGTCGCCGCCGACGGTCACGTGTCCGGCGCCGAACTCGATCGGGTCGGACGGCAGCGTCTGCGCGTGCGCCGGCGGTGCAGCGCAGGCCAGGAATAGCCACGCCAGCCCGGCGGCAGCGCTCCTCCAGACTTTCATGGTGATGGAGAAATTATAGCCCGCCGGAAAGAATGAACCGTATCTCGAGCGTGCCGGGGATCAGCCGGGTTAGTGCCGCGTCGGGATAAGGAGAAATGCGGGTAATCGAGACGAATTCGCCGGATGTTCGGGTCCAGCGGTGCGTGACGCGAGCGCGGGTGCCGCCATACAACCGCGCCAGTTTCGCCCGATCGTACGTCCCGACGGCGCCGAACGCGTCGAGCGCCTCCAGCGCTTCGGAGCCCTCGCCCAGCGGCTCGGGGGCGGTGCAGACCTCGTAACGCCCGACGTGCGGCCGCACCGGTGTAAAGAGAGCGGCAAATGCGGGATCGCACGGCGCGGCCGCGCCGACGGCAGCCATCGCTAGTAGAATCAAGGTGAGCGCATATATCATCACGCCGAATCGTACAGGGGCTTGGGGCTGGGGGCTAGCTGTCCTCGTGTATCGGCTAGCCCCGAGCTCCCAGCCCCTACAAGGATCACCGAATGGGTCTCATCGATCATCGCTTCGAAGACAACTTCATCACGACCAGCATCGACCGGGTGCTCAACTGGGCTCGCGAGTCCTCAATCTGGCCGATGGGTTTCGGCCTCGCGTGCTGCGCGATCGAAATGATGGCAGCGTCGGCGTCGCGCTACGACATCGCGCGGTTCGGCGCGGAAGTGTTCCGCGCATCGCCTCGGCAGTCGGACCTCATGATCGTCGCTGGCACCGTCACCAAGAAGATGGCGCCGGTGCTGCGGCGCCTTTACGACCAGATGCCCGAGCCTAAGTGGGTCATCTCGATGGGCAGCTGCTCGAATGCCGGCGGCCCGTTCCCGACCTACAGCGTGCTGCAGGGGGTCGACAAGGTCGTCCCGGTCGACGTCTACGTGTCGGGCTGCCCGCCGCGTCCCGAGGCGCTGCTTTACGGCTTGATGCGGCTGCAGGACAAGATTCGCAAGGAAGGGACCACGCTCCGGAAAGAGCGGGTGATCATGGCCAACCAGACCGAACCGATCATCGTCGGAGAGCGAGCCTAGGCCGCCATGAACACCATCGTCTCGTTCCTGAAAACGATCTTCCTCGTCGACCTGCTGAAAGGCCTGTGGGTGACGTTGAAGTACACGCCGCAGCCGGCGTTCACGTTCCAGTACCCGGCCGAGCGGCGGCCGACCGCGCCGCGCTTCCGCGGCGTGCTGCGGCTGCAGACCGAGCCGGGCACTGGCGCCCAGACCTGCATCGTCTGCGACCAGTGCGCGAAGGCGTGTCCTGACGATCTGATCGCGCTCGGCGGCCACCGCGAGCCCGGGCAGAAGATTAAAGTTCTCGATTACTTCGACTTCAACCTGTCCCGGTGCAGCTTTTGCGGGCTGTGTGCGGAAGTCTGCCCGACCAAGCCGATTAAGGCGCTGATCATGAGCGAGGATTACGAGCTGGGCAGCTACAGTCGCGATACCCAGATTCTGCGCGTCGACCAGATGTACGACGGCGTGGCGATCGAACAATACACGCACTGAAAGATTTTTCGCTTCTCGAAAGACCCCAATCCGGAGAAAATCCCGATCCGATTGGGTTCGGTTCCGGCCTGATTCTTGAAGAGCTGGGGGTTCCATGCGCAGCGCCCTTCGTGTCGCCGCGGCGTCGGCTCTCGTCGCGGCCGCCTCTTTCGTCATTCGCGCCGATGCCACGCCTCCGTCGCAGGCATCGGAAATCCAGCTGCAACTCGGCGATCTGCTGTTTTCCGAAGGCAAATACCTCGATTCGCTCGACGCCTACCGGAACGCGCTGAAGACCGCGCCGGCTGATTCTGTGCGCCGCCCCCGGGTGGGTGTGATTGCGTCTGCGCTTCGCGTTGCCGAGTTCGATCTCGCGCGCGCCGAGGCCGAGAAGCTGTACCAGGCCGACCCGAAGACGCCCGACTCGATGACTTTGTACGGCGATGCGCTCTGGTCCTCGGGGTTGTTCCAGGAGGCGGAAGCCGAGTACCGCGATGCGCTGGCCGCGGCCCCTGAACTGGCGCGCGGGCATCACGGGATGGCGAAGGCGCTCGCCGCGCGCAGCCGGCTCGACGAGGCGATGAACGAAGCGCAGGCGGCGCTGCGTCTCGCGCCGCGCGATCTCGAAATCCACCATACGGTGGGGACGATTTACGAGCGTCAGCATCGCTACGAAGAAGCCGCCGCCGCCTATTCGAACTACGTCAACCTGCTGCCGAACAAGGACCACAGCGAGAAGGCCGACTGGTCGCGGCAGGAGATCCGGTTCCTGCGTTCGTTCGGCCAGCGGGTGCCCTTCGAGAGCGATCCAGGTACCGACGACCGCCTGTACACAGTCGACTTCCGGCTGGTCAACGACAAGGTCGTGGTCCGCGCGAAGATCAACGACGCGTCGGCGCAGGACTTCGTCGTCGACACCGGCTCGGAGAACACGGTCATCACGCGCGGGACCGCGCAGCGGCTCGGGATTGTGCCGGTCACCTACACGCTCAGCGCGGGCGTCGGCCGCGTCGGCCTGCGTGGGCTGCAGCTGGCGCGAATGGATTCGCTCGAGCTCGGCTCGCTCAAGCTTCGCAACGTGCCGTGCTTGATCAAGAATCCGCCGCTCCGCGACATCCCGTCGAAAGAGACTGAAGGCCTGTCGCCGCTGGCGCTCGGCTACTCGATGGTGATCGATTACAAGACGCACAAGCTCACGTTCGGCAAGCACCTGCCCGACGAGCCGAAGGACTTCGAGCTGCCGATGCGTCTGCACCGGCTCGCCACGGTGCGCGGCACCGTCGACAAGAATCACCTCGCGAACTTCGTGGTCGACACGGGCGGTGAGGTGATCTCGATCAGTTCCGCGACCGCGACCGCGCTCGGCCATCCGGATTCAGGCCGGAGGATTGCGCTGAAGGTCTACGGAACGTCGGGCTGGGATCCCGACGCGTTCCTGATGCCGGGCGTCGATCTCGCGTTCGACACGATCAGCTACAAGAACTTCCCGGTCGTCGTGCTGAACCTGAACGCGCCGTCGGCGTTGCTCGGCTTCCAACTCGGCGGCATCGTCGGCCACAAGTTCCTGAGCAAGTACCGGGTCGGGATCGATCTCGATCGCTCGGTGCTGCGCCTAAAAAACGTCACTTAGGTCTGGCAGGTCTAGCGGGTCAGGCTGGTCAGACGGGTCGGAAAACGGATAATTCGCGCGCGTCATTTCACTTCCGCCTTCCTTCGCAGCCGCGCCGCGCGCCGCTCGTGGGCTTCGGCGCAGACGCGCTTTTGGTCCTCGGTTTCGATGAGCAGCGGCGGCACGTGGACGCGCGTGCCGTCGCGATCGATCGCGACGAAGGTCAGGAACGCGCGACTGGTCAGCTGCCGTTTTCCGGTCAGCGTCTCTTCCGAGTAGACATCCACCTGCACTTCCAGCGACGTCGTGAACACGCAGGTCACATGCGCTTGCAGGATGATCAGGTCGCCGACCTTGATCGAGTTGAGAAACTGTAAGTCGTCGACCGCGGCGGTCACCAGCAGGCTGCGCGTGTGGCGATGACAGGCGATCGCGCCGGCGATGTCGATCAGGTGCATCACCGTGCCGCCGAGAATGAATCCAAGCGGGTTGGCGTCGTTCGGTAATACGACCTGCACCATCTCAGTGGCTGAATCGGACGAACGTTTTGGGGTCATATCCATACGGCAGTCAGGTCAGGCGGGCCGGGCGGGTCGGACGGCCACCCTGGGTTCACGTGACGGACAAGGCTAACGTATCCGAACCGTTCGAACGTGGACGACTCCGACCTGCCTGACCTGCCCGACCGACCCGACCCGACCGGCCAACGGCACTCGCTTTGCTGCCGTTGAGCCCGTGCGGTTCGCGACGATTGCATCCACTGTTGTGCTGGCGGCGATGGCGATTGGCGATCCGATCGCGCAGAGCGTCACCGTGGCGACCAGCGCGGAGTTCCAGGAGGCGCTCAATCGCGCGCGGCCGGGCGACACGATCCTGCTCACGCGCGGCACCACCTACGTCGGTAACTTCACGCTGCCGGCCAAAGAACACAGCGATCGCGTGATCACGGTTCGCACCGCCGGCGACGAGGGACTGCCGGCGCAAGGCGAACGCATCACGCCACAGGCCGCGGGCGCGCTCGCGAAACTGCGGTCGCCGAGTGGATCGCCTGTGCTCGCGACGGCGCCCGGTGCGCACGGATGGCGGATCGCCCTGCTCGAAATACTGGCCAACCGCGACGGGGCGGGCGACATGATCGCGCTCGGCGACGGCGGCAAAGCGCAGAACAGCGTCGCAAAGGCGCCGTCGGCGATCACGCTCGATCGGCTGTACGTGCACGGCGATCCCGAGCGCGGCCAGAAGCGCGCGATCGCGCTGAACGCCGGCGAGACGACGATCATCGGCTGCTACGTCAGCGACATCAAGGCGATCGGTCAGGACTCACAGGCGATCGGCGGCTGGAACGGTCCCGGCAACTACACGATCGAGAACAATTACCTCGAGGCCGCGGGCGAGAACATCATGTTCGGCGGCGCCGATCCGGCCATCCCCGATCTGGTGCCATCACGCATCGTCATCCGCGACAACCTGATCAGCAAGCCACTCGCCTGGCGCGAAAAGCGCGGCGGGCCGGTATGGCAGGTGAAGAACCTGTTCGAGTTGAAGAACGCGCGCGACGTGCTCGTCGAGCACAACGTCATGGAACGCTCGTGGCAACAGGCGCAGTCCGGCTACGCGATCCTGTTCACCGTGCGGAACCAGGATGGCGGCTGCCCGTGGTGCCGGGTCGAGGACGTCGAGTTCCGCTTCAACCTCGTACGCGACGTCGCGGCGGCGATCCAGGTGCTCGGCATCGACAACCATTATCCGGGCCAGCAGACCAACAACATCCGCATTCACGACAACGTGTTCGACGGCATCGATCGCGAGGCATGGGGCGGCGACGGCTACTTCATGCTCCTCACCAACGCGCCGCGCGACATCGTCGTCGATCACAACACCATCGTGCAGCGGAAATCGGGCGGCGTGATCAAGATCGGCCACGGCATCGCGCCCAACATCACGCTGACCAACAACATCGCCGGGCACGGCGAATACGGGATCATCGGCAGCGGCCGCGGCATCGGCAACGACAGCATCGCCGCGTTTCTGCCCAATGCGCGGATTACGAACAACGTGCTCGCCGGCGGCAACAAGTCGGTATACCCGGGCGGCAACCTGTTCCCGTCGCTGGCCGAACTCAAGCGGCAGTTCGCCGCGTACGACGCCGGCAACTATCAGCTCGCGCCGTCGAGCCTGTGGCTGCACGCCGGCACCGACGGCAGCGCCCTGGGCGCCGACGTGAGCCGCGTCGCCGTCGCGCCGCCACGGCACTGACGGGTCTCATACGCCGTAAATGCAAAAAGGCGGGAGGATTTCCCTCCCGCCTTCCTGCCTTCCCGCCTTGAGTTTCTGCCTTCCTGCCTTCTGCCTTCCTACCTTACAAGGATCTTAGAAGTCATAGCCGATCCAGACGGCGAACCTCGGCTTGCGCCACTCGTCGGCGCTGCTCACGCACTGGCCGCGGCCGTCGATGCTCGTGCAGGCGAACACTGTGTTCTCCCAGTCGTGGTTCATGAGGGTCCGCCAGGACCAGTCGAAGTGAATCGGGAAGCCGAGAGCGAAGGTCTCGAGGCCGAAGCCGTACGAGGCGCGGCCATCCTGCAGGCGGAACCCGGACACCGGCTGCGCCCGGTAGTTCAGGACCGGCGTCTGTACACCGGTCACCGGATCGATCGGCGCGACGATGCTGCCATTGGCATCGAGCTGGTAGCCGGTCGGCACCTTGCACACCGAACTGTTGTTGGTGAAGAACTTGAAATTCGACTGGCCGGCGCAGGGGTTCTGGCTGGGCTGACTGCTGAACCAGGCGGCGCCGATCCCGGCGAAGAACACGCCGCGGATGCCGCCGATCACGCCGATCGGTGTCAGCGCCGCTTCGATCAGCGGGAAACGCAACTCGGCGTTGGCGTAGACCATGTTGTCGCCGGCGAACTCGAGGTAGTCGTAGCCGCGCAGATCGCCGTTGCCGCCGAAATACTGGAACTCGGGGAAGTCGCCGATGCTCTTGAAGCCGCGGATGCGCGTCGCGAGCAGGCCGGTACCGCCGAGCCGGAGATAGTGGCGGGCGTCGCCATCGAAGGTCTGCCGCGAGAGCAGGCCCAGCACGTGCGGCGACACGTCATAGCCGAGACGCATCGTGCTGCCGGCCAGCGGTCCGAATTCACGGAAGACCGTGGTCTCCTGAATGAACGACGCACCGAGGGGCATGAGCGTGCCGTTGCGGAACACCGACGTGCCGTACTGCGCCTGCTGGTACGCGTCCGAGTAGGCCTGCAGGCTCGGGTCGTTGTACTCCTCGTTGAGGTTGACGAGGCCGCCCGTCAGCTCGACGCGGCGGTAGCGGCTGAAGGGGTAGATGCCGAAGATGCTGCCGCCGCGCACCGTGCGCGTGGCGATCGCATCGCTGCGGCTGAGGAGCGGCGCGAAGCTCGGATCGTAGAGCAGGCCGCCCAGTTGACCGTAGAAGAATTGCGTCTGCGAGTAGCCCTGTATGGCCCACTGCATGCGCCGCGACAGATCGACGTAGGACAGCGACAGCGTCCGGTACTGCGAGATCGACGCTGCGAACAGGTTCACCTGCTTGTCGCCGAGCACGTCGCCGAAGCTGACCTGCGTGCCGCCGAAGATGTCGCCGCTGTTGGTGACGCCGACGTTCACCGGCGGCCGTCCCTCGAGGAACATCTTCTCGAAGCGTCCCTTCTTGCGCTGGTTTTCCTTCACCAGCGTGTGCTGCAGCGGCGGCTGGAAGTCGATGATCGGGCCGGGCTCGCCGAAGTCCGAGCTCGCCGCCGTGTGCAAGGGCTCGGTCCGCTCCAGTGTCCTGATGCTGAACTCGTTCTTGAAGTAGCTGACGAAGGCGATCTTGTTCGTCTTCCCCTCGTTCAGCACGATCGGCGAGAAGTTGCCGCCGACGGCGTCGGTATACTGGCGGAGTTCGCCGCTCTTCAGATCGAGCGTCCAGATGTTCAGGATATTGCCGTTCTTCACCACGTCGGGCTCGAGCGGGACGGCCGGATCGGTTGCCGTCGAGGCGAACACGATCGTGTGGTCGTCGACAAATTGCGCGCCGGTCTCGTCCTGCGTGCCGAAGGTGATCTGCAGTTTCTTCTTGGTGTCGAAGTCGTAGCGGAACAGCTTGTCGTTGCCGCTGACGCGCGCCGTGTACACCAGGAACTTGCCGTCGGGCGAATAGCTCGGCGCGCGGTCGCCGAAGTTGTCCTGCGTAAGGTTGACGATTTCCTTGGTCTCGAGATTCAGCGTGAAGATGTCGCCGACGGCGCTGCGCAGCGCGTCGAAGGCGATGAACTTGCCGTCGGGTGAGAACGTCGGCGATTCCGGTTCGTCGACCGTCTTCATCGGGAACCGCAGCTCGATCGCGCGAGTGAGCACGTTCTGGACAATCAGCGTGCGCTCCTTCTCGGTGCGCACGAAGTAGGCGAGCCGATCGCCTTTCGGCGACCACGCCATCCACGGGTTGGCCGCCTGATCGACGCCCATCTGGACGAGGTGATCGAACCCCTTGTCCTTGTCGAAGCCGTTGGTCAGGTTACGCACGATCGATCCGTCCTTCGACGACAGCAGGACGATGTCGAGCTCCTGATCCTTGCGGTTGACGGTGACCGCGGCGATGAGATCGCCAGACGGCGACGGCGCGATCGACAGCGCCTCGATGAACGGCGTCTTCTCCTTGTTCGGCGACAGGTCGCGCCCGTAGTCGGCCGGCCGCTCCTTGTCGCGGAACGGCTTGAAGCGATCCTTCAAGTAGCGCTCGAAGTTCTGATCGAACTCCTCGCGCTTCATCCGCAGCGCTTCTTCGTAGGCGTCCTCGCCGCCGCCGATCACGCTCTTGCGCAGCGAGAACAGGAACTGGCGGATGCCTTCCTTGCCGTACTTCGCCTCGATGAACTCGAACACCGCGTGACCGAGGTTGTAGATCAGGCGCGACGGCCCGGCGGTGCCGTAGCCTTCGAGCTCGGTCATCTTCGGCACGATGTCGGCCACCGCCGCGTCGCGCACCGCCATCAGGTCGAGCGGTTCCCACTGGCCGCGCTCGTAGTCCGACAGCCCTTCGTTCACCCACAGCGGCACGCTGCGCCGGATCAATCCCTGCGGGATGATGTCGAACTCGAACTGGTGGGTGAGTTCGTGGACGATCAGGCCGTAGAGCCGATCCGGCGGATCGTCAATCGGCGCGACGATGCGCTTGACGATCGGTTCGGCGAAGGCGCCGACGCCTTCCTGCGCCGCACCCGGGTCGATGTTTTCCTGTTCGAACTCGCTGTGCGTCTTGAACAGAATCAGCTGCACCTTGAACGACAGATCGTGTTTGAGGTCGGCGCTGATCTGCTGATACGCGCTCTCGGCGTAGCCAGCGACCCGTTCGAGGTGCTGTTCGAGCGCGGGGTAGTAATAGATCTCGAAGTGTTCGGTGGTGTAGATGCTCCACTCGAACTTGTCGTAATGGACGTTGTTCTTGCCGAAGTACGGGACCATCGGCGTCTGCGCGGTGGCCGAGCGCACCTGGCCGCAGAGCAGCGCGACGGCGAGGGCGGCGATGAGGGGCGAGCGCGGCGCACGTGGGCGCATAGGGATGTTCCTCGAAAAAGGCACCAGGGCGGATCTGCTGCGATCTTACTGTTGACGCGTGGCGCCTGCAATCCGCGTGCTCGGCTTTTTCGGCGTGCAGTTGTGCGCGTTGTCCTCTCCGGGAACCGCTCGCGACATCAGAGTGGGACAGCTATACTGAGCCCACCGTGTCCCTTCTGGTCCACCTTCGTGCGCCGGATAGTGCCGCGCTTCGGCGGACGGCCGTGCCGTGGCCGGCAGCCGCGGGCGGTCCGACCGCGGCACGGCCGGAATAAACCATGCCGCGCCCGGGTTTACGTCTGGTGTCGCCCGCATTCGAGGCCGAGGCGCTGGCGTCGCTCGATAGCCTCTATCGAGCGGCGCTGCGGCTCACGCGCGTGCCGGCCGACGCCGAAGACCTGGTCCAGGAAACCTATCTCAAGGCGTTCCGATCAGCGGATACCTTCGAGCCGGGCACCAATTTGAGGGCGTGGTTGTTTACGATTCTCCATAACACCGCCCGAAACCGGGCGCGCGACCGCGCCCGCGATACCGTCGCCATCGACAGCGAGATCGTCGACCGGGCGGCCGATGCGCCGCCGCCGGGCAGCCGCGCGAGCGCCGTCGAGACGCCCGAGACGCTGCTGCTGCGCGACACGCTCGCGCCCGAGCTGCAGTCGGCCATCGACGAATTGCCGGAGCAATTCCGCCAGGCGGTCTGGTTACGCGACGTGGAAGAGTTTTCCTACGCCGAAATTGCCAGGATGCTGTCGATTCCGGTCGGCACCGTGATGTCGCGCATCTCGCGCGGACGGCATCTGTTGTTCGATAAATTAAAAGCCCTGCGCCCTGCCAATGCATAACTGTGATTCGCTCGACCCGCTCGTCACGCCGTTTGTCGACGGTGCGCTGCCCGACATCGATCGCCGCGCCGTCGAAGAGCACCTGCGCGTCTGCCCGCCGTGCCATTCACGCGTCACCGCCGAGCGCGCCGTGCACGAGCTCTTGCACGCGCGCCGCGCCACGCTCTGCCGCACGGTCGCGCCCGACGCCCTGCACCTTCGCTGCGCCCGCGCAGCTGCGAAGGCGGAGGGTGCAGAGAACCTCAGAACCGAGAACCTCAGAACCCAGAACCTGAGAACCAGAACCCAGAACGCCGAACGCCGAACGCCGAACGCCTTCGTAGGCCGCCTCGGCCCCGTCGCGCTCG
>Ga0075425_100000188_pt1 | contig 55035 bp, 91 predicted proteins | sample SoiMethybrSBSTD4_FD_75300 | JGI IMG/M metagenome (GOLD analysis project Ga0075425, IMG submission 75300) | Bulk soil microbial communities from a Populus tree surrounding site in Tennessee, USA - Soil MetaG P. TD hybrid SBSTD4 | ecosystem: Environmental > Terrestrial > Soil > Tree plantation... | reverse complement strand
TCTGAATCGAAGAAGTCGATAGCCGAAACTAATTTCTTGTCAACGGCAGCAATACCACGAGAGTGAGGTACGCTTGAAGACGCACCAGGAACGCTCAAGGCACTTACCTGACGTTTGACTTTTGGACTTACATAAACCTGTTCGGGATTTCCGCCAGCTTTATAAATAAGTTCCAACATATCATTGAAGTCTCCAACCGCCAACTGACCATCATGCGTAGCATCACCAGTGTTTGGAGCACCAGCATTAGTTCCTGCATACGCAGTATTGGTAAGAATGAAGGACTGGAAACCTTTCATGACACGTGCCGATGCTGAGTTACCAGTTGCGGTAGTCAACACACCGAACACGACTTTTTCTAGCTTAATTGCAAGACGCTTTGTTGCCTTTTGAATTTCATAGGCATAGGCATCCTTAAAGCCAGCAGTGTTAATTGCACGCTGCGTTTCGGAAACACCGATATCCTGACGCAGAATCATTGTCACATTGAACACACGCGAAGGAGTGGTTGTAGTGTCATAAGTGTAATCGGCACCTTCCACTGCTCCTGTAGTATCCACGGACCCGAGAGTATCAATTGGCCACTGATGATAAACATGCTGACATGTTACTTTTGGAGCCTGTGATACCCAAGGGGTGTCCCAAGGGTCTACATTGGTGATCTGGTCTAGTAAGTCTTCCTTAGCTACACCAACACCTGGGAGTAAACCAAACTTATAGGCACCCGCATTACCAATAGGAGTTGAACCCGGCATGCGGTTTTACCTCTATCACTTTGTTTGCTGTAATATCTCCCGTTTCCGAGCGGGGGTCAGATCATTAGACAGTAGAGCAAAATGACTTATTTTATTGTTTATGGCCCAAACACTGTTCGTGACATTGGGTCATTATCTAAGTCTCTACCTATTGTAAGGCGTCTCCATTCATCTCCTAATCCTGTATTTCTCATTCGAGCAGCAGCAGCATCAATATCCTCTTGCGTTGGTCCCACTTTTACAGTCTCATGGACACCGCCCGCAACAGTTGCGAATACTCCTGCATCTTGACGAGCCTGATCTACAGCATCTTGGCGAACTTTATCTGCAGCGTCAAGTTGAATTTCTTTAACTTGATTAGTTGCAGTTTGATTAGCCTGAATAACCGCATTTCGTGCTCTATCAAACTCAGTCCAAGCTAACTCTGCTGCCTCGCGATGGTCATTAGAGTTGATCAAGGCGTTTACAGCTTTATTAATCAATGGATTGGTTCGAATAAAAACATCGATTTCATCTACAAAATCAAGAGCCGCTGGATGTTTTTCCCTCATATAGGCATCGACATCTTGCCATGTTTTTTGCTCTTTAGCGAGACGATCATCTCGAATCTTAAGAGCTTCACTCACTGCATTCTGAGCAGTAGATTTAGCATATTCTGTAATGCTATCTCTCAATGCTGGAATGTCCTGTTCGTCGAGAGTTCCACCATCTGCGACGATCTTAGATAGCACTTCATCTAATGGTAGGCTCGATGCTGGCTTTGTTTCGGGTAGTCCGAGTTGTGGAGCCTGAACCGAGAGTGTTTGACGGGAAATTAGTTCGTTACGAAGACGGAGATTCTCAACTTCGATCATCTCTTTCTGAGTAAGAGCTTCTTTCGCCATCTGAACAGCATGACGTACACCTTTAATAGCCTCTTCCTTGTTTTTGTACTTCTCAAGGATTAGGCCATTTTTACCGCGATATGATTCCCAATCAATATCCGGCTCCGAGGTAACGGGAACTGTTTCGACTTTAGCATTCGGTGGAGTTGTAACAGCAGGTGGGTTGTCCACAGGGGCTGTTTCTGTTTTTGGAGGTTCAGTCGTTGTGCTTCCATCAGACGGTGGGTTGTCCACAGTTTCTGTTGGAGTAGTGCGAGGTTGTGCAGAAGTCCAATTAATTTCATCCATTCGATCCATAACATCTGGTTGTACAATGTTATCTGCGATATTACGAAGAAGTTCGGCTTCTGCTTGGGTTACTAATCTTGGATCATAAGTCATTTTATTTTACCTTTCATCCCTGGAGGTTGTCTCGTCAGGGTTAATGTGAAGCGCCTCTCCGCTCTGGTCACGCCTAGTATTTTTCAATGCCCCGGCGTTCAGGCTGATCTTTATGCTTCGTCTACTGGCACACCAGCAGTAAAGTTTACTGCACCGGGAGCCGAGTTTGTTACAACAACACTAAGAGTATCACTCTTGGTAGAACCATCCGGGAAATTTACAGTAGCAGAAATAGATGTACTTCCTACCTTACCACTTGTAATATCTCCATTCATTCCATCAGGACCAACCACAAAATCTGCCACAGTTGGATCAACAGAAGCAAATGTGACAGTAAAGCCTGCTGGAAGTACATCAAGAGGTTGACCATCAAGGTCTAGAAGGGTTACACCTGCAGCGGCATGCTGCTTATCATTCATTGTAAGAGTTCCTGGCATTATTCTTCTCCTTCGGGCGCATCAAAATGCCATTGAATGCTGCCCACTTCTTTGGGTTTAAATTGAATAATTAATTCTTTAATTACGATTTGAAGATTTTGAATTTCAAGTTTTGCTTCTCTTATCTCAAAAATTAGATCAAAGAGAAGAGCAATTAAAGTTTTTAAAAGTCTTACGAGGTCAAATATGAGTTTAAACATTGGTCATTATTTTGTCCTCCATTAGTATCCTCCAGCGTTTTCCTTACGTTGCTCTGAGAGGCCAATGGCAATGGCCTGTTTCCTACTTCTCACTTTTGGCCCTGTTTTAGAACCACTATGTAGAGTCCCCTCCTTAAACTCATGCATAGATTTTTCAACTTTATTAACACGTCCTTTAGCAATTTTAACGGGAGAATGTCTTGGCATCTTAAAAGTCCTCTTCAGGTGGGATTTGAATTCCAATAACTGGCTTCATGTATCCTTCTTGTTTTAGATATTGATACATTTCTTCTTCTGGAAGAGCTTGTTGTGCTCTAGCAATTCTTTCAATTTCTGTTTCTTCAACCAATTGTTTACAGAATTTAAGAAGTCCATCAATAATTATAATTCCACCACGAATAAAATCATCAGGATATTGGTCTTTACGTTCTTGAGATGGACTTAAAAGAAGAAGATTTAAACTATTACGCATTCGTTGAAGATAAGGTTCAAACACTTGTGAATAACTTGGAGAATTAATAATATATTCAAGATGTCCAAGTTCATTATCTTCAAGTGACTTAACATCAAAAATTGTTTGAAAATCCATTACTGCCTTTCTATGTCATAGCCGCCATCGGAGGTAATTGGCCAGCTGATCCCATTCCTGATTCATTTTCTCCACTATTCATCATAGGAAGTTGAAGAGGTTGTTGTCCTCTTACAATTTGTCCTGAAGTTGGAATATTGGGTAATTGACCTCCACCAACATTTTGAACCATTTGATTCAATGGTGGTGTAGATTTAAAAATTTCATTTATATTAGGAATTTCAAACTCTCGGAAAATACCACGCCAGAAATTAACAGCATTAATTTGTGCCATAGCAACTTGACCAAGAGGCGTTCCCATGGCAGTCAAAAGTTGAATCAAAGCTTGTTGTTTCATACTTTGAGATAGACCAGATGTAGCTCCTACTGCTCTAGCAGCATAATTTGGAACCATATCATAATGATCTAATGTTTCTCGACTAGCTCCAATTGGTGCTCCAGTGACCGGATCAACTTGTGCTCCATCACCAAGAATCAAAATTTCAACTGGAGTATCTAAGAATTGTTTATCTAAAGCCACAAACATATTAGCAAGTGGTTCAAGTGTTGTTTCTTCAAATAATCTAGATTCAAGAAGAAGTCTGGTTCCAGCTGCCTCGCGCCTTCCTACGAATTCACGAGCAGTTTGACGATCAGGACCTTGTAATCCTTGAACAGCATCATCTACAATTCCTGTACCCATTTGGACGAATTCTTGGATTTGGGCAATTTTATTATCAGCAATTGAGAGACCAGCCAAATCTTTCATTAATGGACGAATCATAGCATCAGGATTTCCATCAATCCCAATAAAACGTCCAGGTCTAGCATAAAGATTTCTAGTATTTAGATTAGATGCTCGATCATAAAACCAAACAGGATCAATAACAAGATCAGCAGCATCTAGTGATTGATTGATATAACGATTCCCAACTAATTGAAGTTTTTCGACAGTTTCAGCTTTTCCTGGTGCATAGAAATAATGAGGATCAGGTGTTGGAGCGAAACTTACGAAAGGAAGGAGATTGTGCCAGAAAGGATTTGGGCGGTTTCGGAATAAATATCTCTTATTTGCGACAGTTAATACACGATTTAAAACGCCGTCTGAAGAAAGTTCGGATGGGATATAGCCCCAAAATTCTAATATTTCAATTGGTCTAGAATATCGATCCATCCAGCGAATGGATTCATCATCCATTCCAGCACGTACAGCAAATCTACGAATCATTGACTGGGCATCCGTAGACTGATAATTGACCCCACCCTCACGCTCTAGCCGAGCTACTTCATTCTTATCAAATATTCCCTCACTCGCGAGGAATCTGATATCATCAAGGTCTAGGAAATATCTACGAATAACCCATTTCATATCTTTTAGACGTTTTACTCCTGGTTGAGGGAAAAAGTCTAGAAGATCAAGAATTTCGGTTATTGGTCCATCAAAAGAAGTAATTTCACCTTTTTTGATGCTTTTAACTACACGACCAGAAATTGGGAGTTTATCAACATATTCGATGATTCTTTGTTCTTTTTTACGTTTCCATCCGACTTGAGCCACTGCTACTCCATAGAGATCAGCAGTTACTATGAAGTCTGTCATTTTAACGAAGGCATCATCATCCTTCATTTGAGCAGAAACTAGAGCTTCGCGTTTCCTCGCGGTAGGCATATCATCTGGACCATAACCGAGGAATGTAACAATTGGCCATTTGTTGAGGGATGTGGCTGATTTACGAGCAGCATCAGCCCAAATGGCTGAGAAAATAAGAGGAATATGGATGTTATTTTTATGAGGATGGAAACGTCCAGTCCAAGTTCCCCTCCAAAGATCATAGAGGCGAGGCCATTGGATTCGAGTTCCCCCAAAATATTGTTGTGATAACTTCATTCGTGATGTTACAAGATCGATTAATTGATCTCGAAAAGCATCAGGGGTTGGTGCGCGGTTAATGACTAAACTTGTGTTTGAGCCTCCCGCACTTTGATAAAGCATATTAACTCCCTAAGGAAAACATCCAATTTGGTCTTGGTAGCGGAAGGGCTGAGTTATTTATGCTTTGGATGCCCCCATTTTTACCAATACTCTTTAAGAGATCATATGTTAAATGAACATCATCACTACAATAGTTAAATAATTCACCAAAACGTTTTTCAGCAATTAAAGTCTTGATATTTGAACCATGGAAAATTTTACCACGACCAATTGTTCGTTGACAGACTGAATCAAGGGTAAAATCTCCTTTATATCCCACTATTCCTCGTTGAGCATTTGCTTTAGAGATTTCGGTGTATACATCGTAATGGTGTTTGATAGCAACTTTTCGTCCGAGTACACCTTCGATGACCGGAAGGTCAAATTTTTCGGAGAAGTACCCGGCAACCAAATCAGCGGATTCAAGATGTTTCGCTGCTGCGAGGATAGAATTATCGTCATAGAGATATGTCCAGTTCATTTCTGAGTCATAGATTACGAGGGCAGAAATTCCTCCTTTACCTTGTCGGAGGAGTTCCCAACCGTGTTCTTCATTCTCAGGATCAAGATCAATTGCATATAAACGTGTTTCTAGGTCAAAGACACAAATCTTCATTTAAACTTTCTAGATTGGCACACGTGGATATTCAAGTTCGTTATCAAAAGGCTCCATTGGAATATCTGGTCCATGACCAGGACCCATCCATTGAACTTCCCGTTGCTGGTCAATCATTTCATAAACTTCTTCGATAGAAGGAGGTTTTGAGAAGGCTCGTAAATCATCTCCCCAAGGAGATCGGGGAACGGCACCCTCATCTGTGATTTGATACTGAGTGGAAGGTTTAACCCAAATTCCAGGTGTAAACCCGTCTGTTGCGGCATCTGCGAGGTCGTCGTGGTCTACGACATCAATTCGAAGGATTTGATTGAAGAGTTTTCGAACAACCATTGGGATAATCCATTCTCCTGATGCGTCTTTATGGAGAAGGATACGAACATAATTTTCTACCCAAAAACCAATTCCAGTTCGAATACGTGCTTTTTTGTTGGTTGTTCTATTTAATTGAATAAAACGTTCGAATGGTAAAGAAATTCCAACACCATTTACTACTGAAAGAAGACGATTCTTATAAGTTCCTGATTTGCCTCCAGGTTCAATCTCGTCTGTAAGAGCTTTGACACGAATTTGTCGTCGTCGAAGACTTAAAAGAACTTTAATAAGTTCGCTATTGAAATCTTCTTCGCGCCATTCATTCGAGGCCCTAAGTAAATCAGTGTCAAGATACATGACACCATTACGACGAGCATCATGGAGCCAGACGACAATTGCTGAATCATCTCCCGTTCGCACAGTATCAAGGCGTTTAAAAGCTGTATCAATATGGACAGAAGCGCATTCGATGGGAGTATCAAATTTATAGTCTTTATAGTCTATAAAAAGATCAGCAAGTTGTGATTCAAGGAGTGGAGCACGTTCACCAGTTCCTGGGTTATTTTGTTGCTGACAAGCAAAGTCTTCAGGATCACGAGCTTTAGCTTCTTTAATTTTCTTGGCATCCATGAGTGTTGGATGCGTCGGCTTCCCTGTTAGTTCATCTTCTGTTTGAAAGAAGTATACATGCCAAATTCCTTGACCCATAGGAACTTTTTCAAACATGGACATATTTGGACAGGGCATCCCGGACCAAGTGGCTATTCCTTCATCTCTTAAGTGTTTTCCAGCCACGTCATTGTCAAGGTAACGCGTTAGACTAAAGATTAAAAGACCATTGGTCTGGAGAGCATTATATGAAGCATTGACCGCATCATGGACAGAGCGAAGATAAGCATCTCGTCCTTCACGAAGTTTATTTTTGAAAATTGGATCATCCCATATATGAATTCTATGGTGATATCCTGTCATACCAACATCAACTGAGGTTACGTCAAAAGAAGGTTCTGAAAGATTTTTGTTTTTGCGGTAACCGTGATGAAGGAATTCTTTAGTCCATTCCTTTGCCCCCTTTCTCCAATTTCCATATAACCATGTAAACCAGGCATCAGGATCGTCACCATCCATAACAGCCTGCATGGCTTTGTAAATGTCTTGGGAAAGAGAACCAGTCGCCGAAGCAATAAGAGTAGACATGTCAGGTTCATCTAGATGTGCCCACAACATTGCTGATTTTGTAGATGTAACAGTCTTCCCAAAGCCTCGGGGCATGTTAATACAAAGGTAGTATCTATCAGTACCACCAGATTTACAATAAGCTTTCCAACGAAGAATGTGGGTTTGGAGCCATTCTAGATATGGACCATGGATTTCTTCTGTAAGCCAAACGGGTTGCTCGGGATGGTTGGAAAAGAAAAATTCCGCACCCCAAGCGACCTGCACGAACCACCAAAGGGATTTTGGGTGTGTAGAAATTTCTCCAGAATCATTAAACCAATGATTTGGAGAACAAATTGCTCGAAATATATCTCTTTCTGCTTCTAAATCCCATTTGGCTTTCATGCATTAGTGATAAATTCCCCAATGTTTTTCTTGTTCTCGACCACAAAAAGAACAATACATGGGTTTTGGACGAGGGTTTTTGTGGGAACAATCACAACTTGAATCAATGAATGTTGTTTTAAGTTTAATCCCACAATATTTACAATATGCATCTTTAAACATTATTTACCCTGGACTTTAGCTACAATAGCTGCAATAACAGCTGCAACTGCTCCACCAAAAGTCCAAGATGCAACATCAGGGTGTCCTTGAGTATAAGCAAGAAGTCCAGCAAGAATTGCAACTACAGCGGCACCAAGAAATTGTTTTGTGAGAGTCATTTAAATCTCCTTGTTAATTTGCATTAGGGAAATTACACTTATGATTCATGTGTTGTTTAAGAATATTTAAATCTGAAACATTAAGAAGTCCATCTCCATTAAAATCATATTGATATTGATATCCTCCTTGAATTGCAGCATTAATGACATTAAAATCTAAAATATTAACAATTTCTCCTTGATTTGTAGTTTCAGGATCAAAAACGTCAACATTTTTGACATTTGCTGTGAATGTTCCATTTGCCGAGGCAGTTGTTAGTCTTCCCTGAAGTTGAACACCAAGAGCAAAAATTGGAATATCTCCAGCAAAAAGACCCCATTTACGATTACGATCACGTGTTGCAACTCCTGGTTGCCCAGGTGTAGAACCTTTCCATGTGATATATGTTGTTCCCGTAACGTCTGTCGCAGCATCAGCATTGATATGTCGTGTATTTGGACATCCAGCGAGAGGTTGCCAGACTGAACTGGCCATAAGTGTATCATCACCAGTTCCTGAGAAACCCTGCGAGGCAGGACCACCATTTAGAGATGCATAAATATCTGTAGCTGCAACACCAGAAAGAGGGGTTCCACTAGCTGTTTTAAGAACAATTTTAATTCTAGCATTGTTATTTAGAAGATCATTATTCGGACAAGTTACAGCAAAGGCAAGAGCAGCTGTTCCAGTGATAGGACTTAGAGTAGTTCCGGCTTCTGGAACAAAATAGGATGTAGTTGGGCTTACAATAGCAGTTGTAGTTGGAATAATCCCAATAATTTCATTTCCTGTTTGATAAACACCTATATTAATTAATTCAGTTGTATTACCATTATTATTTAAATCACCAAAATCAGGAGCCGCTCCAATGCAAGGAGAACCGTTTTGAAGATGAAAATCTCGTGTTCCTGCATTTACAAATAATGGATCAGATACTATAGAATTTAAATCTTTATTAGAACCAGATTTCCATGTAGTAAAAGTTGAATAGGTGGTTGGACAAGAACGCCAACTTTGGAGAGAGAAAAAATCATTGTAATTAGATGTATACTCATTCTCCATATGTTCAATTCCTAAACAAAATCCACCATCATGTGTATTTAAATTAGAGATATTCATAACAATATTATTTCTTAAATCATTTCCAGGTCCAGTATATCTGTCAGGTAATCCTTCAAGATCAAAAGCTTTCCACCAACCATAAATCACGTTGTTGTAAACATCTCCATTTTTAGGAGAAGCAGGTGGACTGGATGGACTAGCGGGACAACTTCCTGCGTCAAAAGTGGTTCCGAAACAAGTCTCAGAGTAAAAAATAGCATAAGATTCACCATTTGAAAGACGACCATCTCTTATAATATTTTGATAAACTTTTGTATTAATTGCAAAATGATCATCTATTCCAAAACAACAATCATAAATTAAATTATAACGAATAATAACATGATCACAAACAATTTGGGCAGTTCCACCACCTTTAAGAGCAATTCCACAACCAGCATTATTAATTTCATTATGTTCAATTAATAAACTATCTGTATTATATGTCATAATTCCAGTATAATTTCTTACATTAAACACAGTAGCATCTGCTGAAACTCCACGTATCTTAGAATTTGAAATTTCACATCCTGTTGTCCATTCTGTACGAATACTATTGTGATTATCTGCAAAAGCAATAAAAATACTTCTTATATCACAATTTTTAATTTTACATCCTCTCAAAATTGGATTTGAAAGAGGATCGCCACCAGTCATAACAACTGGACCAGTATCCGGTTGATAATTTGCGGAAGTTTCAATTATAACAAATCCATTCCATTCTATATAATTTTTTTGATATGAACCAATAAGTGGTCCTGTTCCTGTTTCTATTGGATCATATTTAATTGCAACAGAATCTCCCGGCCAAACTCTAAATACAATTGGTTGTGTTGATGTTCCTTGATTAATAGTTGCTAAACATGGTTGAAATCTATCTGAGGAATTACTTATAGTTGAAGTAGATCGTTCGCCATAAGGAGCAGAACGTCTATTTAAATATGTAGCAAGAACACCAGGAGAATTTCCATGAACATAAGTAGAATCACCAGCTTGAACAACGTGACATGCCCATTGAATAGTGTGCCAAGCGGTTGCAAGTGAAAGTCCATCATTGAGATCATTCCCAGTGGGACTAACATGATAAACTGTTGCCTCGGCAGGGTGAGCAAGACAGAGAAGAGAAGCTAGAATTAATATAAATTTAAAGATATTTTTCATCCTTCTTGTTCTCCTGGTCTAGCTGGATTCCAATATTGAGCTTTACTTACTGGATAACGAGGATCAATGTGGTTTTGATGGACTGAGAAAGCTCGTTGAGCAAGAGCAGCGCGCGTTGCAGCGCCAGCGTCAGCTCCCTCACGAGTTGCGAATTCTCGGGCTTCTTTTACAGCTGTTGTGCAGCCGAGACAGTAATTGTCAGAATAGTTTGCGATGTCTTTGGGACCACCACAATTGCGGCATGTGCTTGACATTGGCATTAGATTAACCTTTCATTCTACATATTTACAATTTTGACATTGATATTGGCCTGAATTTATTGGCCACATAGGAGAACCACAAGATGGACAAAATTTGTCTGGAAATTCAGATTTAATTGCTTTGAGAAATTTATCTTGTTCTTTCTGAACAATTCCTTGAGGAAAGAGTCCTTCATCTAAATTACCAGGATTCAGAGGTTGTAGATCATAAGGATATTGATTATGCATGATACACTACCTTATCTAAGAGAGTTGAAATCCAATCTTGTTTGTCTTTTCGTTGTTCTAAAATAACGGAATGATGGATAGGAACATCATCTCTGTGCTCAATTACAAGAACTTCAATTCCAAAAGAATTAGTCTCCCAATGGATATCAGAAGGCTCACACCAACAATCAGTTGACATGAGATGTCCAGCAGGAAAATTAACAACATGGAGTTCATTACGCCCAGGTGGTGGGGCTGGAACTGTCATCATCTTACGAGCTTCCTGCCAATTGCTTGGCTCCAACTTTCGAGAAGGTCTTCACGAACATGAATATAGTTATAAAGATGTTGTTCCCAAGCCAAAACAAGAGATTCTTCGATTTCATATGTCATTTTGACGTTTAAGTTTATTGCGATATATACGTGAATAAGCTCATGAAGGACAAGACGAACGTATCCATCACGGCGGGGATCAAAGCGTATGACAATATTTTTGACACGAATGTCATTTTGGAGCCATGAAGAGGAACCACAACCTTTAAGTTTGCGACGGAGAACTTTCGTATCCGGCCTCGATAGGAGCTTCCGTAGTTCCGATAGGAGTTGAATCTTGCTGATTCGACGTTTGCGAGGCATTGGAATCCTTTTCAATCTGAAATGTCATTTCAAGGGCCTTGATAGCGAGTTTTGGTCCCACTGCTCTATAGATTCGAGTAAGTCTGTTAAGAACATCTTCTTCTGAAAGTGGTAATCCTGGCCCCAATTCTTTGGTTCTTGCGATATCACGAAGTTTTGTCCAGGCTTGAATAGCTGTAATTCGTGTATCGGGGTGAGTTCTTTGGTTAAAGGCGATGTTTTTGATAATTCTAAGTAGTTTTTTACGAGTTTCTTCATCATTTTCAAGGTCTTCATCGACTTCGACATCCACAATCTCTCGAAGAGTCTTACCACCGAGCATTTGTTTTTCAGATTCTTCTGTGAGAGGCTGATCTGTTGCCTCGGCAGGCTTTATTTCATCAATTTTTTGTGAAATTTCGATTTTTGTTGGTTCTGGAACTCGTCTATTTGGCTGAAGTACACCTTCTACAATAAGATCGGCTCTTGCTGAGGCTACAGTTCTTGGAGAAACCCCGGTTTTCTTAGCAATTTCATAATCTGTGGCGTCAGGAGTCTTGATAATCGCGTTTTTGGCTAATCTTCTCGGTAATCCCATTAATCTGCACTTTGTCTAAAATTGAATTCCACATTGATTTTCGCCAGTTTTTGGCATATTCACTATCATCACACCACAAACAGATGGATTTTTGGAGGTTAACTTGTTTATTTTCAATAGGTTGGGTCATATTTTTGCATTCAGTTTTTTATTTTTGTGCCATACACGTTCTGAATCTATCTCGCCCTCGCTTGGGGGGTTGGCCCGGTTCTTGCATGGTGTAAACATTACAACGCCCCTATCCTGGCACGAAACTTGCTACAACAAGAAGCGTGCCACGTGTAACATGATGGGGCACAACACGTTAGAAATGAAAGCAAGAACTATGCCTCGCGGAGGGGCCTGGACGGTACACCCCAGCATAAACCTTGCCAAACTAACCCCTTGCGAGGCAACACATTACCGACCCCACGTACACCGAATGTCCCATTTAGTACGAAATCCCCGTGGCACACTTTATGAAGCAAAGAGAGAGCGCGTAACCCATTGCGCGACAACGATTTAAATTCTTTCTCATCTGGTAGAATGTGGCACGTTAATGGCAATAGGTACATGTGTCCGCGAGAGAAAACGCGGATGCGGAGACTGTCAAAAAATTGGACAGACTAGGCGCATGGTACACTTGTAATGAAAGGATACAGGTAAATCCATGCCAAAGGTAGCATTCACAGCGGATGATGTTGCTGCGGCGAATCGTGCCGACAAGCATCAAGTCAAGGTAAACAACGCCTATGTCAAGGCGATGCGTTCACAGGCCGATGCTCTGTTGGGACAGGGAATCAAGCCGGGTTCAAAGGACTACGCCGAGAAGATCGATCCCATCCTAGCGGATATCGGCGCTACGGATTGGCTTACGACACGGATCGAGGAGCGTATCTCCCATCGTGTTCCCGGTGCGGTCAAGGTCAAGGGAAGCAATCCCTTTCGCTCGTAATCCGCCATGCGCCTAGTCAAATGATATGCCGAAATATTCCCGGTATAGGCCCGCCTAATCAGCGGGGCAATAGGATTCGGAGTGATTCTCCGACGAACCCAGTTATTTACTGGGACCGGGAATATCTACCAGCTTGACATGCTGGTACTGATGAGGCTGTCTATCGTATCGTATCATCGGAGGATCATATCATGTCTCGTCGTAATCCATTCTCTCCATCGTTCACATCAGGTTCTCTTGATGATCTAATCATCAAGAATCGTTGTGAACACGAAACCCACGGTTCTATCTTCGTAGAAGGATCGGATTGGCAACAGTGTTCTCTCTGTGGTGAGATGTATTGTCTTGATGACATCACCGAAGTCTTCAATCTCGATTACGCAGGTTAAATTAGGAACCTTGTTTTCACGTGATTATCCTGTGAGCCATAAATACCCAAAACATCGCGGGCTAGGCTCGATGGATACGTGGAAATGCAAACAAAGGGTTTCTGATTCTAAGTCTACGAAGGGAGAAACATGAGAACGCCAAAACAATCAGCTGACATGATTGGTGTCTTGTATCGAGCAATGAAAACATTTCCTGATCTTCGTCTCTGTCAAATCATTTCAAACGCAACAAGATTAGGAGATGTCTTCTACGTAACCGATGATGTTCTCATCGCTCGTCTTCATCAATATATCGAGGATTTCAAGCCACAATCCACCATCTAAATCATTCCACGGGGAATGTATTGGTGGAAGACGGAAGGGATAACTAGGTGATCTCTAACAATGCGCTGAACCGAATGCGCTAACAAATGAGATCATCAAACAGTCTCCGCTGAGACTATACCTAGCACAAGTGACAAGGCTTCTAAGCTATTGTCCGCCATCGGTATACAGATGGTCCCATCTTTCAGGAGACGACAATGAAAATAATCAAAGCCACACCACTCGACTGGATTCTTTTCATTCTCGCCATCATCGCTCTATTACTATTTGCATCTCACGATCTTCAGCTTTCATCTTCTGACTCCCATACTCAAACCGTGGAGATTGAACAGTGACAGATGTAATTCTCAAAATCTGTCCAATCTGTAAAGGATATCGACGTTTTCACCACATTTGGAATAGCACTACCAAAAAAGGTGATCTTTGTTGTGATGAATGTCTCACCCCACTCAAACCAAAGGAGAAATAATGCTCTATCTTTGGTCCCGCTGGCATTACATCAAAAGAATTCTCGAAAGGAACACATGAACGGTATTTTTCCTCATCCCTGGGCAGTAAAGCTATTCATAACCGGAATCACAGTTTTCATAGTTGGTTATCATGGAAACACAGATACTGAAAAACAACGTGAATTCGGTGGTGCCTGTTTAATCTTTGGATATCTCATGATTCTCATTGGAATTTGGGGATGGTAAAAATGAAAACACCCAAACACGTTCGTTTCACCAAATGTCGTAATCCCGGTTGTAACAAGAGGAGACCCCGGCGAGAAGTAAAAGATGATTATGTATGTCTCACTGGTGCAAAACGCCGTTGTCCCTACTCCAAATAAGGAGGATTCATGAAGAATTCGTTTCTGATTCTTCTCTGTCTCATTTCAATGGGCTGTTCACAAAGGAGCAGAGCACCGGCTAATCCATCTTTTGTTGCCTCGCAGGTGTACACAAACAGTGTGTACATACAGCGACCATATCATCATCCCCACAAAGTTCGTCCTTTGAAAACATGGACTGGAACAATGTGGCTTGACTGGCTCGCTAGAGGCCGAAGAAACTAGGCTCAAACATTCATGGTAAATTATAAATTAAATTATTGGAGTAGTTCGCTGGTTTACCCAACTAGCTAACACGGCGAAACCAGGAATAATAATCAACTGGACACTAGCTAGTGACACTAGCCGCTAGAAGATTTTATTCTTGGTCATATCCAGTTCGGTACTGGATATCTGACGATGCCAACCGCGAGGGAACAATGGTAGTTAAATGTCCAAACTGTAAAACTCCAATGACAATCGGTGCTCCACACGATGATTCTTCACGTTATCAGTATGAGTGTCATTCATGTGGTAAGATAATTCGAATCAGTAAAACCTGGGAATATTGATGCCAATTTCAACAGTGGAATTTCGAATGCCCTTTCAGATTCCTATTTTAGATGAACATACATCTATTTTAGGACACAGAAGCTCTGAAAGAATGAGTTGTATTTGTCCTGAATGTAGACGCCTTTGTCCAAATCAACATTGTCAGTGTAAACAAATTGAGGATTTCATGCCAACAACACCAGTCAATCCATTTCGTAATTTCCTTTGTCACTATTGTCAGCAAACGAAACCCCCGGAAGAACGTCATATTCCGCCGGCAAGAATTGTTCCTTATAACATGTGCAATGCATGTTTCACACGTCTGATCTTTGTTTGTCCAACTTGTCACAATGAAGTTGTTCAAGGAGACAGAACTTCTTTTTCTTACGGTGAAGAACGAATTCAAATATGTCGAGTTTGTTTCAATCGCACATATTATTGTTGTGTGAATTGTAATGCCATTAGATCACGAGAACTTCAACCAGGACATTGTGTTTCAGCTAATAGATTGGTTTGTGAAGCTTGTGTAGAACACTATACAGAATGTGAAAATTGTGGCCGTCTAACTTATCATGACGAAGTGTGTTATGATGATGAAGATGAAGATCACAATCATCCTCTTTGTGGCAATTGTATGGAGAGACCAAGGCTTCTTATGAGTGACACATTTAATCTCAATCCGTTCCGAAGAAAAGTTGGATTTGAAATCGAATTCTGTTCTCGTGATGAACCCAATATCAGAAGCTTTGGTCAAATAAAAGGTGATGGTAGTATCATGCCATCTTCAGGTGATTATGGTTATGAATTTGCCAGCCATATCACTCAAGGTGACAAACTTTTCGAAATCATTGGAAAGGTTTGTAACCGAATTCGTGCGACAGGCGGTTATGTAAATTCAAGCTGTGGTGTTCATGTTCACCTTGACATGAATGGTTCAACTGTAACTCAGAGAAATAACATTACAAGTTGGTGGGGAATCTTTGAAAGAATTTTCTTTGGTATGGTCGCCCCCTCTCGAAGAAACAATCAATACACTCGCTCTGTGGGAGACCGATATTCTTCACCAAATGACCGCTACAGAACTCTCAACACTTCAGCATTTTCCAAATTTGGAACATATGAAATTCGTGTACATCAAGGAAGTCTTTCCTCAGCTAAACTCAAAGATTGGACATTAACTCTTCTGTCCTTCTTCGAAACATTCCAAGATATTCGTCCAACTGAAGCACGTTTTACTCAAATTCGATCAATGAATGATCGAGAACTCTTGATCTTTTTCTTCCAACAAATCAAGATTCCTCGTCACCTTCAGAAAAACATTCTGAAGAGAATCCGTACTTACAACGGAAAACCTGAACATCAGTTTCTTAATCTCGCAAAGAAAGGAAAAATTTAAATAATGTGCAGCATTAGTGGTTTCATTAGCTCTCAACCAATCGCAAAAAAGACAGCAAGTCGTCTTTGTTCAGCACTTCTGTTTTATGGCTCTGTTCGTGGTTCTCAAAGTTCTGGTATTTGGATCAACAATCATCTGCTCAAGAAGGCTGAATCACCAGATGATTTCATCTATTCACCAGAATTCTCAAATGTATTTGATCGTGGTCCAACAATCGCCCTAATGCACACAAGACAACCAACTTCTGGTGGTCTTGGTGATGCTCAAGCTCAGCCTTTTAAGGTAGGAAATACGGTCACAGTTCACAACGGGTATTTCCACAACATCACCGAACTAAAGAATAAATGGTCTATTCAGAAAAAGTCGGGAGTTGATTCCGAACTCGTAACTCAGTTTATTGAATCATATGGAATCAATATGCTTCCGAAATTTCTTGCTTCCTCTGAAGGACCAAGCGCATTTGCAATTCATCACAATGGTGAATTGTATTTAATGCGAGATACCAATCCAATTCATGTTGCAAATCTTGACATGAAAAATGGAACCAAACTCACCATTTTCGCTTCCACAGCAGACATCATTCATGATGCTCTTAAATATTGCTGGCTCATTGAATCGAATGTCAGAGCCAACATGATCAAAGAAGGAATTCTATTTCATCTCAACCGGGAAGGCGTTCTTGAAAAACTCTCAGAGAAAACCTCTTCAAAATTCTATAGTCGAGTATGTCGAGGCCATTCATCTTATTCCTCATGTGGTGATAACTACCCACATTGGTGGAAAGAGAAAAATCATGGAGTTAAAGACATTGAATCCACCTACGAAAAACATCGCAAAAATCAACTCTCTATTGAAAAATGCTATCGGAGCGAATCGGATTAAACTTCTTAATGAACGTTGTGATCTCATTCTCCAATATATAAGGAGGCTCAGAAACTATCTTTTTAGTTTCCTGTAAAATTATGCCGCGAATGCCAAAACCTGTAATTTCAACATCAAAAGACTCTAAAATAACATTTGAACAAATTCCTGGTGATCGAGATATTTTAATCACAGTTGAATCTCGAAATCCAGGCGTCATTCAAGGTTTTAGAGCACGCTTTAATCATCTTGATATTACCCGACTTGAACAATTTTTCGATTTATCAGAAGCCTACACTGACGAATTGGATGGTGGATAAATGAGTTCCAAAATCTTTAATAATGCAATGTTACAAGATTCTCTTTTTTCTGCTAACGAAGAACTTCTAATTGCCTCGCGGCATGTAGACGATCCTGAGATAAGCTTAGAATTAAAAACAATGGCTGATAAGGTGGAGCAATATTTAAAATTAGCAGAATCAGAGGGGAGACTTACAACATATAGACACCCCGAATAATTGAATCATATCATGTTAGAGTTTATTTGTCAAGTATTATTTTCATCAAAAGGAAAATAATTGAAAGCCTATATTATCACCAAAAACTCAAAAAGACACTCAATTGATCTCTTAAAGAAAGCTAAATTGTCACGAATCAAACATCTTGTAACTCTTCGTGATGAAGAAAGCCTATTTTATGATCAAATTCAGGTCTTTCAAGTTTTTGGGACCAAGAAACGCATCACAAATCTATTTTGTGAAGATGAAGATGTTCTCCAAGTCACGGAGATAACATGAAACATGAAGATGAAGATTTTTTAGAATCAGACTACATCATCAAACCAAATTATTATGAAGAAGAATTTGGAGATTTTCTCGATCTAAGGATTCCTAATCCAGATCGAGGTTTCGATACTGAATATACTCTAAATAGCCTCCGAAGCAGTTATGGTTTATCCCAAGCTCGCGCCAGAAACGTCCTTAATTATTGGCTTTGGGAAAGGACACAGTGTCAATAGAAAGTCTTGATTTGGTAAACAAAGGTGATTGGTTAATTTGTAATCGCGGACCTAAAATTCTAAGCACTTCCCCATTCAATGAAACCATCACTAGCGTTGTAGATCATACATTGGAAGGTTGTCTCGCGAAAGTATTGGCGATCAATCCTCCAATTATGTTATTGAAAATCTATACTAAACCAGGAGACTCAGGACGACTTCGAATCTCTCTCAAATGGGGTGTCGCTGAATGGGGAAAAGCTAATCGTTCATATGTTCGAGCTTACCTTAAAAAGAATCCTAAAAAGATTAAACAACCAGAACCTGAATCAGAACCATTCAGAATTCCCGTTATTAAAATCAAAGAAGGCCCCAAATGAATCAATTTTGGCCAATAACAACTGAACCGCTTCCAAAAGCAAATGCTCCTCCTGATTCTGAAAGTTCAGATTATCGAGTTATTTTTCACCTAGTTTCTTTTGGAAGAGTTCAAGCACACATCAAACAAGGAAGTTTTATCATCGACATTCTCTCAGGTCACAATTTTGAGGAAGTTTACAATCTAGTTTCCCAAGAGTATCCTCAAGCCTCTTGGAACCCTCTAGAAAATAGGTAAATCAAATGCCAAATGAAAATAGAACAGAGGTTTTAAGAAGACTTCGTGAAGAATATCCAGAATATTGGACCCTCACAAATGAAGGAGATGATCTTTGTATTTCCGTAGAATCAGAAACCGCAGTTAGGATTCAAATAAGAGGAATAACATTCACTCTTACAGGACAAAATGTTTTTAATTTTTCTCAGCAACTCTTTAACATGTATAATGGCTTTCTAAGACTACCTCCTACAATAAGAACACCTAGAACAACAACAACACGAACAACTGGATCAGGATCAACTAGACTAGAACGACGAAATCTTTCAACTTTTGATATGCCAATTTGGGATACTTTAACTCAACCAGTTATTGAAATGCCAAATTGGGAACAAATTCCTGTTGAAGAACAAGCTCCAAGAGCAGGAAGATTCGAAGTTCCTGGTCCATCAAGACCAACAGAAGCATCACTTTCATCACCAGTTGAAACTGTATGTGGTGATGGGAGTTGTAGTGTCTGTTATCCAGAAGCACATGGTTATTCTATGGATCATGATCCTATGGATATTGATGGTAATTCTCTATGAACAAATATAAAAGTACAATCTATTTATATTGCAATGATCTAAAAAGCCGAGAAACAATGAATCTCGGTTGTTGTGAAAAATGTCATTCTGTTCCAATTGATTTATTTCGACGAACAATTACTACCAATACCTTTTCAATTCAAGGTTATTTTTGTTGCTTTAGAGTCTGGCCAACATCCCTTACAGAACTAAAAGAAATCGCCCGGAGAAATACATGAGAAAAATAATCTACATAAACTGTGAGGACCTCCCATTTCGAAGAGATGCCACGGAATGTTGTGATGAATGTCACTACGGGTCCACAGAAGCATTTGGAGCCTGGGACGATCTTTTTGAAGAAACCTGGGAATTTGAAGATGATAATGAAGAATTTGAAATCCTCACAAAGCATTGCTGTGCAAAGCGTTCCCCCCAAACAGATGTGGGTTGGATGTGGCTTCTAGAAGACTTTCTAAAGAAAGAGAAAGAAAGTGAAGCTGCTCTCTCTGTAGTGGATCGGTAAGAAAATCGTTCCTAGAGCCTGTTAGGGGCCTTTAAAGGCATTCTGGAAGCCTAGATTGGATAGTTTACATGCCTCAAAATCCAGATTTCGACACTTTCTGGTTTAAATTCTTCTGTTTCCTCGGAGTAGCTCTTTTTATCTTCACATTGTTGGTGTATGGAGGGATCAAATGGATAGAATCGCAATAACACCGGAATCTGTTATCCTAAAAGAGTTTAAGGCAAAAGAACGAATGACTATTCGTTCAAATCTTGTAAGAGAAATGCTAAAACACCTCAAAAATCATGAGTGTAATCGTTGCACCGAACTCTTCAATAGACTTTATCTTGTCGCTATAGGACAGGGAATTGAACCATTCGAGAATCGACACTAGATAGATATGATTAAGGATGAGCGAGCGATGAGCGAGATACTACGCTCACTCCTTATTTATCTATCTCTTTTATATTATAATTTATAACGCGGAGAAGAAAAGGAATACTTTATGGACGGAAAACACCTATCTCTTTATACAATTCCAGGTTACGAGGGATATTTCCTAGATTCTGAAGAATTCATCTGGTCAGCTAAAGGGCTTCCTGGTTCATTGAAAAGATTAACTTGGGGTAAACTCAAAGGGAGAGCAGTAGTTAGACTCTTCAAAGCACCAGGAAAATACAATGTTTTGTCAAAATTACAAATTATTTCTCTAGCCCACTCGCGAGGCATCAAAGGAACCTGGATCAATCACAAGTTTACACCGGAGGTTTCTAATGGTAACTAAGCCAACCAAAGAAATCTACAATGCTTTGGAAACTCTTAAATCTTATCTTAATTTAATTCCACCTTATCCTATTGATGATGATGGTTTTTACCTTCCCAGTAATAGTTTATATTCTAGTGATCCCTCACGAGCAGCGGAGATTGCAAGAGAATGGTGTAGAGAGCTTCTAGCTACCTCGCGAGCGAATGGAATGGGAGGATGTAGGTTATGTCGCTCATAATGGTTGACATTGAGTCTGGTGGTCCATGTCCCGGTCTTTATCCAATGATAGAAATTGGAGCGTGGCATGTAACTCCAAATATCACAAATGGTTTCAGTGTTGAAATAATTCCCGATCCCGATAATTTTCATCCTGATACCATGAAAGCTATGAATTGGACTCAAGAAATTCTCTACAATCGACCATATTCAGTTTCACCAATTGAGGCTATGAAGAGATTTGAGAATTTCATTCTTCAAGCTCAAGGACAACCTATTTTCATCTCCGATAACAATGGATTTGATTGGCAATTTGTGAACTACTATTTTTGGAGATATATTGGTCGAAATCCTTTTGGATTCAGTTCAATGAATCTTGGACAATTATATAAAGGTCTTCGACAAGACATTCGTCAAAGCTTCCGACATCTTCGAAAAACAAAACATACTCACAAAGCAATTGATGATGCTCTTGGAAACACAGAGGCTCTTCTTCAAATTCACAAGGACTTTCCTTGCCTCTTTAAAAATCAAATCCGAGATTTTTGAATGCGTTGTCAATGCACAATGAATGATGAAGAATTTCCTTGGGTCCACACATTAACTTTGCGATGCTCAAATACAGGAAAATACAGAGTAGTTCGACATCGCCGAGGTAACCAAGAGTGGATCACCGTTTGTAAACTCTGTATGAAATTCCATAGGAGACGCCGATGGAGAATCTAAAACCCGCATATTGGTCTTCATATCCAAGTAGCTGTGGTCTCTCAGCCCTTGCAGCTGTTACAGGATTAGATACTAATAAGATTCTCAAGGATGTTCGAAAATTTGATAAATATGTATGTACCGAAGGATATGGAATGTTCATGGAAGATGCCGCTCGATTCCTTTATAAAAAAGGATACAAAATCTCGGTCCTTCATGAAGGCAAAGTCAGTACAATTGCAGAAAGAATCAAAGAAAAGAAAGCAGTTCTTGCTATTCGAGTCGATCCAAACCTTAAACTTCCACCAGGGCAAACCGTTCACGCTATTGCAGTTGGAAACAATCAGATTTGTGAAAACAATTGGGTATTTCCAACTCCAATTGAACCTTGGCTTAAATACAATCCTTGGAAATCTGAAAAAGTGATAGCTGGTATCATTATTGAAGATGAACCAAATCCAATCAGACGAATTCTCAACAACATCTTCGGTATCGGACGATAGCTCAATGGTTTAGAGCACGTGTCTTATAAACACGCGATCCAGGTTCAATTCCTGGTCGTCCTATTTCTCACTTGACACCCCGCGAGGTAACTATGTTACAATTCTCTTTCCTCAGGAGCCACCATGTATCAAATGAACGAAGCTGAAAAAGAGCTTGTAGTTGCTTTGAGATCAGGGAAATATCAGCAAGGCATAAATTGTTTAAGACCAACTGAAAATAGTTTTTGTTGTCTTGGTGTTGCTTGTGATATTTTCCTTCCAGGTTATTGGTCTGTTGAAAATCATAATGGTCACATGGCATGGTATTCAAAAAATACACAAGGCTCAGTTTTACCATATGATGTTGTAGTAAAATTAAAATGGTACGATGAACAAGGAACTACAACTATTCCAGTAAATAGAGATGATCTAGATTCTATGGGAAGTGATTTTTATGATTTAGCTACATTAAATGATTCAGGTTTTACATTTAATCAAATTGCTGATATCATTGAAGCAGGGCTTGTTTGTCATGACGATGAAGAATACGCTTTATTGGAGGAAAAAGATGTCTAAAATCCGCTGGTTTTGTGAACAACCAGAAAAAGACGCTATTCTCCAAGTTTACGATACTGCATCCATGCCTTTCGTTCACGGTGTTGCTGTTATGCCTGACTGTCACTATGGTCGAGGTTCTACCGTGGGAACCGTAGTAGCTACAAAAGGGGCTATCATGCCCGCCTGTGTGGGGGTTGATATTGGATGTGGGATGATTGCCCTTGAAACAAATCTCACTCTTAAAGATATTAAGCCTTTTCTTTCAGATATTCGAAAAGGAATTGAAAGACGAATTCCAACAGGGATTGGGAATTATGGAATGAATTCCAACCTTTCTGAAAGTGCAAGACCACGAATTGAAAAACTTGAAGACTTAAATGAAAAAGACGGTAAAAATAGAGGAGATTTTGATAAAAACTGGAGAAATGCTCTCGGAAGTCTCGGAGGGGGAAATCATTTTATTGAGATTTGTTTAAATCAATATGAAGCAAATCTTGACGAAACTCCAGTTTGGGTAATTCTCCACTCTGGCTCTCGTGGTGTTGGAAATAGAATTGGAACTTTTTGGACACGATTTGCTCAAAATCTAGCTAAGAAATATTATTATAACTCATTTCTTCCAAATCCCGATCTCGCATATCTCGTGGAAAAGAGCGAGGAATTCTGGTTCTACATGAAAGACCTATTTTGGGCACAAGAATTCGCTCGTCTCAATCGCGAGGAAATGATGGACAGGGTAATCCAAGAACTGACTCACACTGTCTGTAAGACTACTACATCAGAGTACAACATTCAAGTTCAAAGAATCAATTGTCATCACAATTTTGTTCAGAAGGAAAATTACAGTGGACAAAATTATTGGATCACAAGAAAAGGAGCCATTGAAGCAAAAGAAGGGATGTTGGCTCTCATCCCCGGTTCAATGGGAACCCCTTCATACGTTGTTAAAGGACTTGGAAACGAAGGAGCCTTCAATAGTGCCCCTCACGGTGCGGGAAGGAAAATGAGTCGTGGTAAAGCAAGAAAGATGTTTACTCTCGCCAATCTACAAGACAAGATGCAAGGAATTGAATCAAGGCTCAGAACTGAGATTCTTGATGAACACCCTGAGGCATACAAAGATATTAACCAAGTTATGGAAGAAGCAAAAACACTTGTCGAACCAGTTCACAAATTAGTGCAAGTGATTAATGTGAAGGGAGATTAAATGAAGGAAAAATGGGAATTAATTGGTGAAGTTGGTGTTGATTCAGGGACTATTATGATTTGTGATCCTTGTTACTGGATAGATAGTCAAGAAAAGAAATTTACATGGAAAGAATGGTGTAAACTTACAGAAAAATTAGGATTATTTAAAGATGGTTTTTCATCAATTCCCTATGATTTAGGTCATGAAGGAAGAGGAGTTGTTATTGGTTCATTTGGTGGAGATGGAACTTATGGCGTTTATGTAAAAAGAAAAGGATTAGCAATTCAAGAAATGAAGATTGTTTTTAATAATTATTAGAAAGGAATTTTAATGTCTGACTTAAAGAGATTAAAATGAATTATGACCCATCAAGACTACATCCAAATCTTTGGACACTAGCTGATGTTCAAGCTGCCCTTGATGAAATAAATTATCAGGATAATCATGGAACTCCATTTGGTTTTAATGAATTTCGTAAAGCTTTAGAAAATAGGAAAAAAGAAATACTTCGTAATGGAATTCTTTTATCTGAAAAAATATAAGGAGGATTAAAATTGGAACAGATGTTTTCTAAACTTAGACAATTATCTCAAAATTTAGATGATATTTGTGATTGTGAAGAATCAAAATGTATCACATGTGAAGGATCATATCTTATAGATGATGTAATCGAAAAATTAGAAGGTTTGGAAACTGCAATTAATGATTTAAATTCTACTTGGGACGGAGAGAATTAAAATGAGAAAATGTCGAAAGTGTAATAAGAAAACCTATCTGTATTATTGCCCTGATTGCCAAAACACAAGAACTGATGATGATGATGATTTTGATTCTTTAAATCCTCTTAATCCTCTCAGTCCAATAAGTCCCTTTAATCCATTATTGGATTTCACTCCAACCCCCGATCCAATTGATTCTGGATCATCTGGATTTGATGGATTTGGTGGAGGAGAATCAGGTGGTGGTGGAGCGAGTGGAGGATTTTAATGTCTGAAACTCAAAATGAAGTTCTTTATCAAGAACTCCTCAAAGCCAAAGACGAACTAATCTCAGCCATGCGAGAATTCATGGGTCCCGCAAATCAAATCGCGGCTGCTCTTCTTCTCCGTGCTGAACAGATTAAACCTGAACTTGGTGAGGGGTTTCAGAGACGAGTTAAACGAATTATGTATAAGGAAACTCCTGCCTCGGGGGAGGGCATCAACAAGAATGAAGAATCAGAGATTAAACAAGAATTAGCTGAAAAAGAAGCTTCTATCCCTGTTGGAAAGAGAGCTTGTTCAATTTGTAGAAAGCCGGGGCATCGTAGAACAAATTGTCCTGAAATTAAGGTGGTTTTATAATGTTATGGTGGTTTGTAGCGACAGGGGGTCCTTGGAGTTTTAATTATCTCCCTTGGAATTGGAAAATTTTCCCTGATGTCAAATAATGATCTTCGTCTCATAGGTCTCGAAAAGGTCAAACCCTATGCACTCATTGAATCTACGCAACTATATCATATCGAGTCGCCGCCGATGCTGGTGGATGGCATTCTGCCAAAACAGACGATTACTGGTCTGACCTCGTATCCTGGCGTGGGGAAAACGTGGCTAGCCTTCGAACTCATGCGAGCTATTGCGACAGGCACCAAATTCCTAAACTATTTCCAAGCGGAACAAGGCTCTGTACTCTTTGTGGGAAGCGATGCCTCCATCTTCGATTACGCTCGTCAATGGCGACGCCTAACGGTCCAAGAATGGTCCAAGCTCGCCCCCGAGGAAACTAATTGGCAACACTTCGAGAATCCTCTTGACGACCATGTACGTTTTCTGATACAATCTGACTTCATGTTCGAAAACTTGGACTCCGTTCGACAACTTATCCAGACTTCGAGGCAATTCCAATGGGGTTTGCCAACGCAAACAGAACAAGGGATTTACCGTAATAGTGGTTTTTCCCTTATTATCTTTGATACACTTTCAGCTTTAACTCATTGCAATCAAAACGATAACACCCAAATGCAGGAAGTCTTTCGTAATCTTAGACTTATCTCTGAACAATCTAGGGCGGGCGTTATGATTCTCCACCATAACTCATATGCCAATGAATTCAATGATGGAGAACGATGGAGAGGAGCGGGAGCACAAATTGGTGCTCTTGATAACTGGTTTCACTTAACTCCTAGTCAGACTGATACCTCGTTGGTGGGGGTTAAAGTAAAGAGATTCAGGGGAATAACCCCTGCTCCATTCTCATATGAGATGAACGTTAATGATGAAGAAACAGCTTCATTAGTCTTTAGTAAGGAAGACGTTAACAACAATGCAAAAATAGATGACGGTATGTCTGAATCTGTTATTAATTTTTTACATTCTCCCGTCGCTGTAGGTAAATGGTTCACGCTCAAACAAGTATCTGAGGCTATTTGGCCTGAATATAAGGAGCTTTATGGTAACAATTTAAAGAGATTCACTAACACTGTCCGTGATCATCTTAATCATGAGTGTAGGAAATCAACTCCTAGTGTTGTGAAGTCTGGTGGAGGCCAACGAGGTATCAGAGCGGAATTTACCGCAAAGCGAAAGGAAAATGATGCATCATCTAACTAGTTTTGTTGGTGGGTTAATTCTTGGGGTAGCTACTCTATTTGCAACCACTTATTTACGTGATGAACGTTACGCAAGTTTCAAAACTTTTTGTCTGAGTTCAATGTGGGCAGTTTTGATTGTTCTTCTATTTGCTTATGGTTTTCATGGGTGAAAAATGATAAACCAAAAGATCGCTGAAGATAATTGCATTCTTCGTGCTCAAGTTGGTTCTAAAGCTCACGGTCTTAACATTGAGGGAACAGATGATACAGACGAGATGGGAATTTGTATTCCTCCTCCTGAATATGTGATTGGTCTTAAACCTTTTGAGCAGTGGGTTTACAGAACCCAACCCGAGGGAGTTAGAAGTGGTCCCGGTGATCTTGATCTTACGATCTATTCTCTTAAGAAGTATGTAAAGCTTGCAGCAGGAGGAAATCCATCCATCTTGATGTTGTTGTTTCTTCCATCATATCAATTTAAACATTATCTTGCTGAAGATTTGATTAAACACCGAGAATGGTTCATTTCTAAAAGGGCGCTTAAAGCATATCTTAATTATATGATCGCTCAAAAAGAAAGACTTTTTGGGGAAAGAGGTCAAAAACGAGTTAATCGGCCTGAATTAGTTGAAGAGTTCGGTTTCGATGTAAAGTACGCTATGCATGTTATTCGTCTTGGACTTCAAGGGCAAGAACTAGCAAAAACTCATAATATTTCATTACCAATGAATGAAGTGGATAAGGGTTGTTGTTTAGCAATTCGAAAAGGACGATGGTCTCTTATAGAAATTCGTCAATATTATGAATCTTTAAGAACTAAATTAGAATATGAAATTGATGAAGGAGACCTTCCCGATGAACCAAATCACAATCGAATTGATAATTGGTTAGTTGATGTTCACCAAGAGTATTGGAGACTTTAAAAGAAAGGGTTTAAGTGAAACAGGAAATTGCTGTTGGTCTAAATAAAGAAACTGCTGATCTTCTCCGTGATTTAGCTTCAAAGATTGGTGTGACAGTAGATCATCTTTGGGGTGTACTTGTGAAGCAAGCCCCAATTTATGGGTGGACTATTCTTTCCCTTGGAATTCCTCTTTTGTTCGGATGGATTTTTTGGTTTAGATGGTTGGGCTGGCTTGAGAGGACAATAAATAGTAAAAAAGAAAAACATCAATATTATGAAAGTGATCCTCACTATGTTGGAGCAGTAGTAAGTGCAATTTTATTAGTAACTGGAACTTTGATATGGGTTTTTAATCTTCCTACAGTTTTTGGTTGTTTATTCAATCCTGAATATTGGGCACTTAAACAAATTTGGAAGTAAAGATGATTAAAAATGATAAATGGATTCTGAATCATTGTAACTCAACCGATCGTCTCATTGAACCCTTTGAAGTTCAAAAAGAAAAAGGGATTTCGTGGGGTGTTTCCTCGTTTGGGTATGATCTTCGACTTGCAGATGAATTCAAGATATGTAATGGTGGAGAATATTTTCAACCAGGATCAGCACGGATAATTGATCCAAAAAACTTTGATCCTAAACTTTTTGAGGATTATAAAGATGATTTTTGTATTATCCCTCCTCATGGTTTCGTTTTAGGTAGGAGTGTTGAGTATCTTCGAATTCCACGAAATATTATGACAGTTTGTGTGGGTAAATCTACTTATGCTAGATGTGGGATTATTCTCAATGTGACTCCTCTTGAACCGGAGTGGGAGGGTTACGTTACCTTGGAGATTTCTAATACGACTCCACTTCCCGCTAAGATATATGCCAACGAGGGAATAGCCCAAATTCTCTTCTTTGAAGGTGAAGAACCTTGGACATCATATGCTGATAAAAAAGGAAAGTATCAAGGACAGAAAGGGATAACACTTCCACGTTTGTGATTATCCACAAATACCGTTGGTCTAATAAAAATAAATTACTTTGTGGTTTAAATATTTGGAAAACTACCCATAATCAATGGAAATATGTAACATGCAAAAAATGTTTAAAATTCAGGAAAGGAAATGAAAAAACCAAACATCCGAAAGCTTCTTAATGAACACGAACCAGATGAAGTGGATGAAATTTTAATTGAGAAAGGACTAAAGAGTGGAATTAACAGAATTTATAGAAAAACAAAAAGAAAATTTGAGGAGGGGGATAGCAGAACTTCAAAACCCTCTAGCCGAAGAAAAGAAAATTGAGTTTACTCCTTGGCCAAAGATAAGTCGTTTTAATCGTGAAATATGTATCACGGAGAAAATTGATGGCACAAATTCAGCTATTGGAATCACCGATAACGGGGAAGTTTATGCTCAATCTCGCAACCGCATTCTTGAGCCGGGAAAATCTGACAATTACGGTTTTGCTGGATGGGTCCAAAAACATAAAGAAAGCCTTAAATTACTTGGGCCTGGAGTCCACTTCGGGGAATGGTATGGGGTTGGAATTGGTCGTGGATATGGACTTTCAAAAAGAGTATTTGCCCTCTTTAATGTTAAAAGGTGGAGAGAAGAGAAAGAGAATTTAATTTTTCAATCTTTGTGGGGACAAAATATAGATATTCGAACTGTTCCAGTCCTTTATGAAGGACCTTGGTGTGATCCTAAATTTGGGGATTTCATGCCTCCCAAGATTCTTTATCAACTCGGAGCACACGGTTCAAAAGCTGAACCGGGATATGATCGCCCTGAGGGAATTGTAATTTTTCATAAAGCCAGCCAAGCGATGTTCAAAATCACCTTAGAAAAGGATTCTGAATGGAAGGAACAAAGCAAAACTTAGAGGAACTTTTAGCCTACCCAAGTATCAGTCATCCTTGGTTCTTGGTGCAGAAGAAACAAGATCGTCGAATGCTCTATTACACCTTTCAACTCGAAGGTAATCACGAATTTACAGATAAGAAATCTCAAGCTATGATCTTCACAAATCTTGTTTATGCCTCGCGAGTGGCTCTTGTGGAGAATTCAGAGATTCGTGTTCTCGTGACGAAAGAGGATGCCATTGAGTTTGGACGCGAAATTATGTAGAAATTGTGGAGATTTTCTAGATCGAGATTCTCTTTTGGGTCGTTGTTCTAATTGTATTCGTAAACGTGAGGAACATACTTTGTGGATGAATGATCGTGAGTTGATGGAAAAGATTATAAACGAGATGTCAAAAGTTCTTGACATGAGAATTACTGAGGGTTGTTATGAGTATGAGTGCATTAAACGTTGGAAAGATATGCTTGGACATAAAACTGTAGGAGCATTTGAACCACCAGATGAAATTATCTAGTCTTGAAATGTTGGAAGTCGAAATAAGAGCACTTGAGCCTTGGCCTTTACCATCTGATTTTTCTAATTTTAAAGAATATAAAGATTATTTAGATGGAATGGGACCACGATATCGTCAGATGAAAGCTGATCTAATTAGATTAAAAAGATCATTAAAGAGATTAAGATGAGAAAACCTATTCCACTTCGATGTGTTCAATGTGATGAAATAATTTATGATGATCAACCTTATGATGAATATGGTTGGGATTGGGATTCTAGTCCAATGCCCTGTCATACCTCATGTTGGAAAGAATCAGAACTTAAAAAGAGAGAAGAACAAATAAAATATCTTGAAAAAATAAAAGAACTTAGTAAAATGCCACGAGATTCATTAAGTTACAATGACCTTCTTGCTTTACATTCATATGAAATGCATCAAAGTTTTGTCGATTTTATAACCCAACCAACCGAGGGGTTTAATGAAAGTTCTTGGAAATCGAATTCTAGTAAAGAAGATTGATCCACCCAAACCAGAATCTTCACTCATTGAAGTTATTCAATTCGAACAAGAAGAATCTCAATTCGCTCTTGTTCTTGGTGTTGGTAATGGGCCTCAAGTAGACCCCGAGGTGACAAAGGGAGATACTGTTGTAATCAAGCCCTATTCAGGTGCTCCTTTAAAAGTGAACATCAAAGGAAAGGATGTTGAAGCTCATATGTTAGCAGCTGAAGATGTTTTGGCGGTAGTTTTAGTATGAGTTGGTCTTTTACACCAAGATTTAATATCCAAAAATGGTTGTGTAAACATCGTTTCCATTGGTGGATAAATATGGTTTCTCAGAAAGGTAATGAATATCGTATATGTTTATGGGATAGTTGTACATCATATCAACGACCTATTAAAAAAGGAAGACTCTTCACAAAATGGGAATATTGCTCTTCTTTCCAAGCATGGGGGTTAAGAGATTAAAATGACTTCTTGTCGTCACGATCCTAAACTTTTAACTGGTCTCCCAATTGGAATGTATCACTGTCCTGATTGTGGGATTATGGTTGTGGCTGGACTTCCCCACCTTACTGATAAAGATTGTAAAGATTTAGACCCATATTGGGAAAAACCAATTTATGATAATCGAACCAATCCATAATTCCACCCAAGTCGAACTTATGCGTCAGATTTACAATGAGAACCGACAATACATGGAAACAAAAGGACCATTACCAGAACGCACCCGTGAGGCTCAACTTGAATGGTGGGATTCATTAGATCATGATAAGGTAAAGGCATGGTTACATTATGATTTATTTGAAAGACTCTTTTTATCAGATCATAATGATGAACGAAAACTAATTGGTTTTTCAATGCTTCAAAACCGTGGATCATTTTCAACTCCCATGTTTGCAATTAAAAAAGAATACCATGGCAAGGGGTATGGTCGAGAATTCATAAAGTGGTATCTCGACCGAGCATCGCGACCCCTTGCCGGTTCTCAACTTCAATCTAATAAGGCGATTTGTCATTTGAATAAGGAGTTTGGGTGGAAAATTCTTTGTTCCCATAGTGGTGTAGATCATTTATATCATCCCGGTCCTAACTATTGGATAACTTTACATTTTTTAGATGTTGTAAAATTTCATCATCCAGAGGAGAATAACAATTAATTTCAATCTCGATCTTTGTGAATCATATTCCGAAGAAATTGAACAGGCAATCATAAGAGCCGTTCGTAATCATGCCTATATTCTAGGTCCTGAAACCCAAGCCTTCGAAGAGGAATTCGCTTCATATTGTGGGCAGCGATACGCTGTCACTGTGAACAGCGGAACGGATGCAATTCTAATTGCCCTCCAAGCCCTCGGGATAGGTCCAGGCGACGAGGTTATATCCCCTGCCCACAATGTCGCTTATACCGCCCTTGCCGTTAATCGTCTTGGGGCAAAAAATGTCTTCGTTGACATTGACCCCTTGACAATGCTCATGGATTGTGATAGAATCCAAGATGTCATTACAGGATCGACGAGGGCGATTGTTCCGGTTCACTTGTATGGGCAAATGGTTAATATGAAACGAGTTAGGGACATCGCCCGCGCCAATAACCTAATGGTGGTCGAAGATGCTGCTCAAGCTCATGGTGCTCTTTATGATGGACACCCACCTGGATATTTTAGTCATGCTGTTGCTTATTCTTTTTACCCTACGAAAAATCTCGGATCGTTAGGTGAGGCTGGTGGGATTACGACTAATATTCCCTCTGTAGCGAAGGCCGCGAGGCAACTACGGGATGGTGGGCGTTCTGATCGGTACATCCATAGTTTACCGGGTGTGAATTCGGTGATGGATGAAATCCAGGCAGCTGTTCTTAGGGTAAAACTTAAACATCTTGATCTTTCAAATAGGAAAAGATGTAAGTTAGCATTTGAATATATTAAAGAATTAAGTCGAATTGAAGATATTAGACTTCAAGTTTGGCCACAAAAAGTTTCTCCAGTCTATCATTTATTTGTAATTCGTATTAAAAGACGAACAGCACTTATGCAATGGTTAAAAGAAAATGAGGTTCCTACACTAATTCACTACCCTTTGACCGTTCCTGAACAACCAGTTTTTGTCTCAGAGTGTTATGAACAGGGACCATTTCCACACGCTCAAGAAGCCTCACGAACTGTATTAAGTCTACCCATGTTTCCAGATATGTCTAAAAAACAACAGGATTGGATAATTGGAAAAATTAAAGCTTTCTTTGATCTGCCCAACAATCGGAAGAAGCTCACTTGCTCAACTTCTTGAACAAGTCTATCCTCAACTTGAAGAAGGAGACGAATTCATTGTTGTCGGAGATGGACCCCAACCTACCGCTATGGAAATGTGTCTCCCGTACGATCCAGAAAAAGTTGTTTATCGAGAATTGCCTGAACATGTTGGAAACTACGGCTGTGATCCTTGTGATCTCGGCATTAGCATTGCTCGCGGTGATTTTGTTTGGTTTATTGGCGATGATGATGTTTGTCCTGACAATGTGTTTAGTCTCATACGGTCTCGCGTAGTTGAGGCTCCTGATGTTCCACATCTATTTGCTATGTGGCATACTGGGAGTTTTTTCCCAGGTGACAGATTTATCTGTTGTCAAACATCTGGTCAACAACTTGTAGTTCCAAGAGATATGGACCGAATGCCAAGAATGGGAGATGTGGCACAAGAACAATGGCCTGTATCAGATTGGGTATTTATGGATAAGGTTGCCTCGGCATGGAATAGAGAAATAAAGTTTCATCGTGATGATGTGATTTGTATATTGCCTGTGATGAATCAAGGGAGGATGGTTTGAATTGAATAATATTGATTCCGTTGTAGAACAAATGACAAATTGGATTATCAAAGATAAAGACAAAGATGATCCCTGGCAAACGATTAGTGATGCTGAGTCATTAATGGAGATTTGTATCAGAAAACTCCTTCAAATTGAAAATTGGAAAGAGGATTTTGATCCTCTAAGAAAGGATTAAATCTTGAATCAAGAAGATGTTTATGGTGATGAAGAAAGACCAGAAAGAACAATAATTTTTCCTGGTGAAGAACCCAAACAAGAAGTTTACGATTTTTCTAAAGGTAAACTCGCGGAACAAATCAAAGAACTAAAAGAAAAAATTGGGATGGATAAAGCCGAACTTACGCCCGAAGCTGAGCAAGCCCGAGCAGAAGCCCCCGAGGAATCCGGCATTCCTGGGAAAGAAATTAATTGGGAAGATTATGATCTTGATCCCAAATATGCTCATTTTTATCCCAAATCTACGTTCATGGAAACCGGGGCAGGTCCTAAATTCGTTGTTGAAATTACAGAATTTCACTCAGAGAACAAAAATCCCACAGGATCAATTGGAACTTTAAATCAAAAAGGTCAACCTGTTAATCTTGGTGAGTACATGACGTATCTTGTGAATGGTCAAGAACAATGGCATCCATTTGCATTCATCCCAGGTGGAACAGGAAGTGTTTATGCTATTTTCCAGCGTCGTGTAAAGGTTGCCCTACCTGATCCAGTTTTAATTGAAAAGGAAACTAAGGTTGAAAAACCAACAGATGAAGAACTCAAGAAGATTGAAGATAAGGCTCTTGCGTGGACTGGTGAGAGTTCTTCAAATCCTGAACATGAGGAACAAAACTCGGGGGCATCGACAGAGATATCAGGGGAAGTGGGTAACGTGTCAGAATAAGATTCTTGGTGTATCTTCAGAAGGAATAATTACTAGTTGTCCAGCATGTCTAATGGAATCTTATAATTTTAAACGACATATAAAGGAGGTTAATCAGTGGTTTCGAAGTCTGCAATGATCCGGCTTGCTAAAAGGTCTCCCTACACCAATTGGAAACATGGAGCAATTGTGTTCAAGGGAGGGTGTGTTGTTGGAATGGCGACCAATGACCGAAGAACACATGCCGAGGTAAGAGCATTGTCCCAAACCAAGTATCCTAAGAATACAACTGTTCTAAGTGTTCGTGTGAATAAGAGTGGGGATTTGTGTAATGCTCTTCCCTGTTTGAATTGTTGGAACTTTATGAAGAAAGAGGGAGTTAAAACGGTGTTTTATTCAACGGATGCAGGGTCTATTGAAAGGATTAGAATATGACCGGCCCGCCTGATGTGGAGGGAGTGAAGGAGAGGCTTGCATACTACGACCGACAGTCTCTAAAGACTCCCGAGTACGATCCATTGCTCGCCCGCGACGCCCTAGCCGTGATCGAGGCGCTGGAGAAGGAGAACGCTGAGATTGTGGGCGGCGCGAGATGGAATCGCATGAACGCTCGCATCGCGCCCCTCGAAGAAGCAGCGCAGCCAAGCGAAGAATACGTGCAGCGGCCTGTCGAAGATCGTGGGGCGGCACGGTGCGCTCTATCCTCCACGAGAAGTCATCGTGGAGGATTCGGACCAAGCGGTCGCAAACTTCCTGACGAACGCCGCGGTGTTCCGATGAGCGCCCCCACTCCTGAATCAATCGCTTTCCGAGACCTTGCGACCGCTCTCGACCAAGCTCTCGCAGGAGAAGAGTCTTGATTCCTTATAAAGTTAATGTTTCAGCTATAAACCAATTTTCCCGTTGTCGTTTCCGTTGGTGGGCACAGTACATTGAAAATTGGGTTCCTATCCAAGAAGCACAACCCCTTGCTTTTGGAAGGCTTCTTCATGAAGTGTTTGAAGCTTCACACCAAGCAGATATTTCAATGAAAGGAGCTATTGAACTTTGTTTTCAATTATGGCAGAAAAAGGCTGAAACAACAACAGATTCCTTTGAACGAACAATGAGATTTGATGCTCTTCAACAACTTGATGAATTAAGTGAAGCTCTTTGTCTTTGGGTGGATAAATATCCAATTACAACAACATTAGCGGTTGAAGAACCCTTTGAAATCGAACATCCCGATGATCCATCAATTCATATAATTGGTCGCCCCGACCGCGAGGTCGTAATGAATAATAAGATTTGGCACATCCAAAACCGTGGCCTCGCGCCTGGAATTAACTTCGGAACTTATATTGAACTACAGAAACGAAGTTACCATGAGCATGTTTATGCTGAAGCCTTAAACCGAAAATATATTAATCCAAATGAAAAATTTGGATTAAAATATGGTGGAACTCTTTTCAATCTTGTTCGTAAATTAAAATATCGGACAAAGGTTACAAAGAAAAATCCCGAAGGTGAGATCAAAGACCTCTCGGAAATGTTTTTCCAGCATCCAATGACAATTGACTTGACTTCTCCACTTCATAAGCATATAATGGCATGTGTGCTTGGGTATGCAAGGGAGATGCGTGATGCTGAGGTAGCATATCGGGATGAGGGGATTATTCCACTTCCGAATGAGTCAGTTAACGGTGGGGCTTATGGAAATTCACCAGACCCTTATTTCAAAGTCCTGATTGGAGAATATGAACTTGGAGACAGCCGATATTTCAAAAAGCGCGATGATCCCTACACAGGGGTTCACGTATAAACAAGAGAAACAATTAACAGTTAGAGAGTTAACATTACTTTTGTATAAATGTAATCAAGAAGCTTTGGTGTATACAGATGGATGTGATTGTACTGGACATGCTAATGGGGTGAGTTTTGACGAACGATCAAGTGTCTATATTACAAGATCAAATTGAAAAATTCTGGAATTGTCTTCCTCATCCAACTCCAGATCACGTTGTTCGTTTGTTTGCAAAGAAAGGTGATGTAAGATATGGTGACTTTGCCCGTTCCCCTAGCGAGCTTAAACGTTTTATCCTGGGCCATCTTGACTTCGATGTGTATATGGCACCTAACCCAACAACAAAAACCACAGAAACTAGACATTCGGCATCTGATGTTGATTATTGGTCTTTTCTTTTCTTTGACATTGACCCTATCGAATCTATTAATAATCCAACTTTAGCATTAGATGAAATTCTTAAATTATTTGGAGGATGGTCTGGTCATGACTTAATCACAAAAGATCGACCAACTATTATTGATAGTGGCCGTGGTGTCCAAGCGTGGCTACAACTTGAAAGTATCAATTTAGATCGACCAATCCTCCAAATGAAATTAACACAAAAACCTGTTGAAAGAAAAGAAGTTCGTAAATTAATGAGCTTCTGGCTTCGTCATATTTCAGACCGAATTGGACTTGTTCATGGTTGCCGTCTAGATACCTCGGTGTCGGACTTACCAAGAGTTATGAGAATGCCTGGAACAGTGAATCAGAAAACAGGACGGATGGCGAGCGTTCTTCACTATCAAGAACGACCATATCCTTGGCTTGCTTCATTTCTTATTCATGGCGCACCAGATTCTATCTACCAGGAACCAGATAATTTAAGCATGCCCGAGGGAACTTCATGGCAGATGGTTTTTAACCGTTTATCAATGCAATCTCAAAAATATTATTTTGAGGGAAAGGCTGAGCCTGGAAGACATAAATTAGCGTGGCACACAGCACGGACGTTTTGTGAACTTGGAATTAGTCGTGAACAAGCATATTTGTTTATTAAGACAGCTAATAGTCGATTGGGAGAAGATGAAGAACTCGATGAAGGAGCGATAAAGCATGCCCTTGACACAGCCTATTCCACAGAATGAACCTAATTTTTCAGGCACCTTAGTTTTGAATGATAATGGAGAAAATGGGACTTTTTGGACATATAGTCTGCCAAATGCTATAGATTTTTATGATTCTAGTTTTGGATCAATTCGACCAAGACAAGTTTGTGATATTCGAACAATGTTTTTTCAAGATTGGATTAGATTAGCAACATCAGACGTTACAATTTATACATTTAAATTAGTTCTTTCAAACCAAAGAACATATTCAAAATCTAGAAATATTTCAAGATTAGAAGAGGTTCGAGGTGATAGACCAGGGATTGAAAGAATAACAAAATTTGAGTTAGTGAGTGAACTTTTGAATGGTCAAATTTCTCTTTGTCCCGATCATCGACGACAACTTGAGATAATGCGTGAAGAATATTCTTGACATAAGGGTTAAATTGTGGTAATATACAAGTTCAATCATCCAAACAAGAAGGGAATGTCGATGCCGAAAGTTAAAGCAAAGAAACGAGTTACAAAATCTGTAAAAACAAAGCCCGTCCATGTGGTTTTCATCCTCGATGAAACAGGGTCTATGCTTCGAGTTAAGGATTCTACGATTTCCGGTTTCAATGAGTATCTTGAAACTCTTCAAAATGATAAGAATGCTAATACTCATAAAATGAGCTTCTTAACTTTTAATTCACGAGGAGTTAGACGTAGAGAGCTTTTTACAAATTTGAAGGCTGTAGAAAAGTTGAATCATCAAAGCTATAATCCTGCAGCTAATACTCCGCTTTATGATGCTATTGGAGAAGGACTTGCAGGAATTGATTTAGATTCTAAACATGATATTCTTGTAGTTATTCAAACAGATGGTGAAGAGAATTCGAGTGTTAGGGAAACAAGAGATTCAATCTTTAGAAAAATTGAAGAGGCTAAAAAAGCGGGATGGGGATTTGTTTTCCTTGGGGCTGATCAAGATGCATGGGGTGCAGCTCAGTTAATTGGAATTCCTCGTGGGTCTACTATGAGTTATGATAATACAGCTCAGGGAATTCAAGGAGCAATGACAGATACAGAAAGAGCCACAGTTAGATACATGAATAGCACTGCAGAACAAAGAAATCAATTGCGAGCTTCTTTTTTGTCGGGTGATGAAAATCAAGGTCTCGACCTTAGAAGGGATGTAAATGCTCCGAATTCTTAAAACAGCAGATATTCTTAAAGAAACAAAAGAACGAATTATCATTTATGGGAGAGCAGGAATTGGTAAAACTCGTCTCGCTCTTTCTCTTACACCAAGATTTGGAAAGATCGTTTATTATGCCTCAGACATGAACTCTGAGTTTCTTTCTTCTATTGAACCAAGAAAAAGAGATCGAATTTATGTAATTAAGCCTTCAGGAGATGATCCAATTCAGAACTTCATGGAGTTCTGTATGCACGATTGGAAATCTGTTGACAAGGAAATTCAAACGATTGTTGTTGATACTTACACAAAGGTTGCTTTAGATTGTATTCGACATTCAGCTAATAGTGGTTCAGTCACGAGTGAAAAACACTTTGTTGTAGGTGATCCCTCAAAGGGGGGACAAACAATTCCGAATCGAGGAGACTATCTTGGGATTGAATCAATTAGTCGAGGATTTCTCGACATGTTGTTTGACAAACAACGAGACCTTAACATCATCTTACTTTTTCACGAGGATATTAAACTGGTGGAAGGAATACACGCTGTTGGAGGTCCAGCCCATCCTGGCAGAGCGATGGCTGAATTTATCCCGGCTCAATTCAACACTGTAATCCGTCTTATCCGTGAACAAATCCTAATACCGGGTGCGTCAGTCCCTGAGGATGTTGTCGTAGCAATCACGGAGAATGACGGAAAGTTTATTAGTAAAGTCCGTACAACGGATGAATCAAAAGCAAATCCTTTAGCAAAGGTTACGTTGGATTTGAATCCTGAAACATATTGGTCACAGAAGTATGATCCAATCTATGCGCCTAAGGCGGAAAGAGAGACAGTAAATGTCGGATAATATGCACGTTCCAGATTTCATAGACATTGCGGAAGACACTCAGAAGGCGGCTCAAGCCGCAATGAATCGTTCATTCGTTCTTACTCCACCAGAAGATGCTGTTGTTTCTGTGGCGAAAAATGGTGATGAATACAAGAGATGGGTGGAAGGCGGGGTTATTGAAGATACATGGCGCGAAGGAACAGCTAGTGGACTTGTTGTTGCTGTTGCTCAGGTAAAAATTCGTTCAGGATATCCAAATCAACATGAACGAGTTTGGGCGCGTCATATGCTTCATCCAAAGGTCCTTCTTGGACAGGGAAATGAGCAAGAGAAGAAATCTTATGAAGGAATGAATAATCGTTCTATTAATGCTATTACAACCCTTCTACAGGCGACAGGATATGCTCCTACCTCGGGGGGTCTTAGCAAGAGACTTCTTGAGATGATGTTTCCAATTAAGAACCAGCCAGGAGCTAAAGCACCTGTTGTTGGGAAGAGTGTGATGCTTAATCTCGTAGATCAACCCAATCGTGGAGAAAAAGCCCGTTCACCAAGACAGACTACTGTTGACTCATACTTGCCTGATGTTGTGGAGGCTTAATGCTTAACGCCCCAGGACTTGAAAAGAAAAATCCCTTCACTGACTTGATCCATGAAGTAAATCGGATCAATAGAGAAGGTGGGGCATTAGCTGGTCGTGGCGGGGGGACTCCAATCGTGCAAGGAGGTCCTCTCGTTCGATCTGCAGAAGTTAATAGACCACCAGATATTTTATCACCAGAAGAATATGCGGAACGTGATAGATTGGCTAGAGAAATAGGGATTTTGCCCCCATCTGAGGAAGAACCACCAGCTTATCCCACATGGGAATCTGCAGCTAAAATTGGAAGAGAAGATATTATTAATCCTGTAGCTTTCCAGGGATCGGCTAGAGAATATATTGGAGAAACTAAAAATGAGCTTCCTCGGCTCATTGATTTTAAAAAAATTCAGGGGATCGATCTTATTCTAAATTGTGTTTACGTTGATGGATTTAGGATACCACTCCCCGAGGAAACAGTTAAACAATATAAACAAGATGTTCTTAATCTTGCGGTAAATTTTGTAACTCAGCAACTTGCAGAAGCTCTTGCAGAAATTACCTTTACCAAGGAACAATTATCTGAAACTATGCAACGGATGCCAGACGATCAAGGAAAGGAGCCACTTCAGTCGGAGAACGGAATCACCCAAGAAACTACGGAGCCATTGCAAACCGTGTCGGGTGAAAGTCAGTCTTCGATGGCAGAAAAACAATCGGAATCGACAGAATCAGAATTGCCAGAAATACAACCAGTCAGAAAAAGGGGTCGCAAGAGGCTTAAGAGCACACCACAATCTGAGTAAACTTCAATCAGGATTTTGGTCGCGACTTCTCAATAATCCTAATACGAGATGTGGAATCTGTGGATTACCTAATTATCTTCTAAAACTATATTATGAATCAGGACCTTATCCCAAATTTATGGGAGAACGTAAATATGGTCGGAGATTACACCTTGACCATCGATCCCCAGGAGATAAAAATGGGGGATTCCGGCCTCTTTGTCCTGGCTGTAATATTAGACGAGGAAATAATCAATACTCAGACAATGAAGTTTTGGCCTGGATTAGACGAAAATGGGAATACATTCTTCCCTTACGGTTTCTCTACTGGTTAAATACGTCCCCTGGAAAAGGGGGAGATTTGGAACGGAATGAGTTTATGGAAAAGAAATTGATCCGTCTTATGAATGAGTAAATATTTATTCGTTCTCCCTCATAAACCATCTGAAGGAATGTCAGCTTGGTTCTGGAAAGTTGTTTCACAAGAATGTGGAATTCAAACCACTGATTGTGAAGTAATTTACATGTTGGATTCAGTTCCTAAAGGAGCATCAGGTCGGGCTACTAAAGAACAAATACGAGCATCATGGGATAGATTTTCTAAAGAGATAGAGGAATCTGAAGCTAGAGTCGTCATTCCTTTAGGTAGTCAACCTCTTTATTTTCTCACTGGTATTCAAAAATCTATCTTTGATGCTCGTGGTTATGTTATTACCAATAAATTCTTCCGTCCAATTGAATACGATTCATGGGAACAATTTGGAGAATACAAGACCGGTAACAAAAAATTGGGTCGGATTAAGGGCGATCCAAGATATAAGTGGATAACAAAATCAAGTGAAGGACTCCTGGGAAGTGACTTTCAAGGAATAGTCATTCCCACCTTCACTCTTGAATATATCCGAACGTCTGCATTCTCCTGTAAACCCTCCCTTAAAGAGGATATTCTTCGTGCAAAAAGAGCCAGCAAGGGAACACTTAAACTAGTTGATGAAAACCTTGTTTACTATACGGATTTTTCACATGTAGAAACAGAAGATGGAACTCGAACATCCGTATCTTTAAATCTCAAACAAATTCCATGGTCTAAAGATTTGATTGCTTTAGACATTGAAACACATGGAATTGATAATGATGTAATTGATCGAGTTTCTATTAGTGATGGACATATAACTGCCTCGCTTGCGTGGTCGAATGAAGTTAGATCATTATTAAATGATATTTTAACTCTTTCAGAACCTAAGTTTGTTTTTCATAATTCACCATTCGATGTTCCACGTCTAATTCAACATGGTGTGAACATCACAACTCGAATTTTAGAGAATCAGATTTTTGACACGATGTTCGGGGCAGTTATTCTTCAACCTGATCTTCATAAAGGATTAGGTCGCTGTGCTTCTGTGTATTTAGATTGTCAGTTGTGGAAAGATCAGAACGAAAGTAATCCAATTTTTTATAGTGCTAAGGATGCCTTCATAACCGCTTGGTTAGCTAGACAAGAGATCAAGGTTATGAAGACCCTTGGAACTTATGATCTCTTCACAAAGAAGATAATGCCAGCAATTCCAGTTCTCACGGAAATGACACAAAAGGGCATACGAACAAATCGTCCTTATGCTGAGAAATGGACTAAAAAATTAGTCCGAAGGCAACTAAAATATGAGCAACTATGGGCAAAGAAATTCCCTAATACCGATCCTCATTCTTCTCAATCTGTACAAAAATTATTGTATGGTGAATGGGGACTACCTATACAAAGAACTAGAGAGGGCGGGATTTCGGTTGATGAACTTTCACTTGTAAAACTTAAATATTACATTAACGCTCCTCCAGAAGAACTTGTTAAAGTTGTAAGTAGTCGAACATTAGACCTTCTTCTCAAGCTCCGTGATGTTTCTAAAATGTTAAGTACCTATGTTCAACCTGTTGCAGAGAGTGAATCGATTTGGGTTCATCCAAGTTACCTTCCGATTTCCAAAGATGCTGAGGCTGGTAAGTCGAATAAAATGACCAGTAAAGGAAATACTTCTACTGGTCGCCTAGCAACTTATAATCCAAATATTGGAAATCAACCAAAGAAAGCACGAGTTCTTTATGTTCCTGATAATGAAGATATGTGCTTCCTCGAAGCGGATTGGAAGTCCGCTGAATCATATGTAATGGCTTATTCTGCGAACGATAAACGTCTTTTAGATGATCTAAAAATAGGAATTCATGAACAGAATGCCGAACGATTTGGAATCGACAGAGATACAGCTAAGAATGTTTATTATGCACAACAATACCTTGCTGGACCATCTAAAGTTAATGAGATGATTCTGGAACAAACTCATAAATATGTTCCAGTTGAAGAATGCAAACGAATTATGTATGGTCTTCAAGAATATTACTACCAAACAACTGCCTTTAAAAGGCACCTAGTTCAACTTTGTGAAACACAGAAATACATAAAGAACCCATTCGGACGAATTAGATTTTTTCATGATGGACGGACACCCGCTGCGGTCGATTTTTGGCCACAATCCATCGTCGCAGATTGCCTTTGGGAAATCATCCCCGAGGTAGCTAGAATGGCTAAAAGTCTTGGAGGACGTTTTACAACTACTGTTTATGATAGTGTGTTAATCCAAGTGCCACGACAGGTCATACAAGAAACTGCAGAACGCCTTATGGGGATAATGCAGCGGCGCTTTGAAATCGTAGCACCCTTGTTTTCTATTCCATGTGAGTTAAAATTTGGACAACCTGGAGCTTCGTGGGGGGAATTAAGTGTTGACAGATTATTCGAATAATGATACAATTGATGTTGAAATTATGCATGACAATACTTCTGGAGGAACAAAAGAACTTTACGCTCGACCTGGAAAATTTCTTGGAATCGATGGACCAGAAGAAGATAAAAGGATTCTTGAAAGAATGAATAAGCAAACTACAATCTACTTATCCGGGCCAATGAGCGGATTGCCAGATTATAATTCTGCAGAGTTCGCTAAATACGCAGAAATCTATCGTCAACAAGGATTCCGGGTTCTTTCCCCTCCCGAATTAGATGCCGGGGATTGGTCTAAGGATTATGCATTCTACATTAAAAGGGATATTGAAGTCCTTGTAAAAGAACACGTCAGTCGTATCTATCTTCTTCCTGGTTGGCAAGATTCTCGTGGAGCTAGACTCGAACACCACATTGCAGAGCTTCTTGGAATTGGAATTTACGATGCTGTAACAGGTAAGCCATATAAAGAAACAGTTGCTCAAGAAGCAAATAGAATTGTAAATGGAGACCGCCGAGGGAACTATGGTTCTCCCCTCAAAGATTTTGGTCGTACCTCGGGCATGCTTAATGCATTGTTAGCACATAAGCTTCGAGAGAAATTATCTGAAGAAGATGTTTCTTTAATTATGATTTGTGTGAAACTCAGTCGTTTAGCAAATTCACCTGATCATAGAGATTCCCTCGTGGATATTTGTGGGTATGCTTTAACGTATGAACTAGTTCAGAGTGAACGAAAGGATTATAGTGGGACTGTGGTTTCTGGATCAAGCACGAAATAGACTTTGGTTAAATGATTATACTGGTGAATGGATTTTTACACGACCTGAATTAAGATATCAAAGATGTAAAAATCCAATTTTTGTTCATTTTAAACGTGAAACTCAACCAGGATTTCATAATCGTAGCCATAGAAAAGCAATTTCAAATGCTTGGTATAAATATTTACTAGATCAAATTACTAATATTGATCCTTGGGAAACTCCTTGGATTTGGAAACATCCTAAAATAACAGATTTTATATGCGATATTGTGCCGAATGTCATGGTAGAAAAATAAAAGCTGTTCTTGGTTCTCGTTGTATAAGACATTACCTTTGGAGACAAGCTAGATATCATAGAATTTCTAAATATGGATGGTGGAAACATCACGTTCCTAAACTTTCTAGACAAATTCTTGGACGATATCTTGCAATTAGTGAGGGATTTGATCCAGGAAACATCAAACCCATTATTCAACAGTTTTTAATGGGTGATCATTCAGTTCATAGATCAAAGAAGAAAGCTCGATATTCAGGAATTATTGCGATAGTTAAGATCATAGACGCAGCAGATAGACACGCTAGGAAGGATTATGAAGCCAGTCAACGTAGCAATAGTAGCAAAGAAAATTGATGGGAAGTATGAAGGAGTTTATCTTGTGGATAATCGTTTCACAAGAATTTTAACTGGAACGGCCCTCGTGCCAATGGTTCAAGGACAGATTTCAAAGATACTTAAAGAGGATTTTCCTGAAGGTGTTGATGTAGCGATCAATATTAGCATTAATGAAGACGATACAATTCAACCCAAAGAAGAAGAAAAAGAATGACTCTAGGTGAACAACAAAGATTATTTGGTAAATTAGTTGGAGAACTTCTTCATCATATTTATGATCAAAAATTAGAAGTCACCTTAGATTGGATGTATCGTCCTCCTGAAGTTGCTGCTTACTATGCATCCATCGGCGTGGGAATCCGTTCAAGTCTTCATACACTTAAACTTGCTCTTGATATAAATTTGTTTAAAGATGGGGTTTGGCTTCGTGATACTGAATCTCATAAACCTATTGGTGAATGGTGGAAACAACAACATCCACTTTGTCGATGGGGTGGAGATTGGGGAGATGGAAATCACTATAGTTTAGAATGGAATGGGGTTAAATGATAAATGCAAAACTTCTAGTAGTGGATGTCGAAACAGGTGGATTGGACCCAAGTGAACATTCAATCCTCAGCTTGGGGGCAGTAGTTTTAGATGAAGGAGAAGTTGTAGATAAGTTTCTCGCAACTATCAAAGAACCTAATTTTTTAGCGACAGAACCTGCTTTGAAAATCAATGGCTTTACCAAAGAACGAATTGAAAAAGAAGGGCATAATCCTGAAGAAGTTGTCCTAGAATTTGAGTCTTTTATCCTCCGGAATGATTTTGATGATGATAAAATCGTTCTTGCAGGTCATAATGTAAATTTTGACATTGGATTTATTAAACGTCTCTATTCATTTACAAAACAAAGTTATGAATCCAGATTCTCACATAGAGTTCTAGATACTCAAACAGCAGCACTTCTTTTAAAGTATGCCGGTAGAATCACCACCGAGGCAACAAGTTTAGATGCTCTTTGTGCATGTTTTGGGATTAAGGGACGAAAGAAAGGAACACCACATACAGCTTTAGAGGATGCTGAATTAACAGCGGAACTTCTTAAACGAGAGTTAAAAATGTTAGAGCAACCACTTACAATACCGGATTTTTAAATGAAGGGATTAACAAGCCACCAAGAAGATTCAATTTGTCTTGATTTTTGTATTTCTTGTGGAACAAAAATGGTAAGTTACCAATGTATGGCTCATTTTTGGGTGAATGAATGTCTAGAGTGTCAGAAAAAGAAAGTTGAGAAAATGAAACAAGATTTTCTCACAAAATCAACTAATGAGATAATGAAATATATCGAAGATGAAGTCTTCAGGAAACTTAAATAGTGCAAGTCTATGTGAACTTCATTACCGCTTGTGGGTGTTCACGCATGGAAGTTGCTGTTCCTGATTGGAAGGCTCCTCCATCTATAAAAATGCCTCTCCAATTTCCACCTAAAATAATGGATTGGGTGAACACTCCTACTGATTCTGTTTTAGAAACCCAAGTTATGAGAGAAAGAAAGTTTCAATTAAACAGTGAAGAAGTTATGAAAGATGGACAAATGAAGATATTTATTTATAGGGAGGTTGAATAATTGCCGTATATCAAACAATCAATTCGGAATAAACTTGATCCTTTTATTGACGAACTTATTTATTGTCTTGTGGGATATGATAAATACGTCGAACCAGGGACATTGAATTATGTTTTAACTAGAATTCTCTCTCGAACCCTTTCTGACCATCCTTCATATGGGGAACTTTCTTCGATTGTTGGGGTTCTAGAGACGATGAAGCTTGAGTTTCAGAGACGGATTGTCTCTCCATATGAAGATAAAAAAATCTTAGAAAATGGGGACGTGTATTGAAAAAGATAAAATGTAGTGAATGCGGAATTGATTTAGTTACGGCTTGTCTTTCATTTCTTGATGATAAACCTACATGTAAAGATCATGAAAAATCTTCTAAAGCTGAACCTGGATCAATTAGTTTAGGAGCCATGGTTGATCCTGGTAATATTGATATTTATGGTGGTGTAATTGTCTAAAAGCCAGAGTAAACGGTTAATAGAGACCGCCGAGACTGTAAACCTCGTCCCTCGGGTTATCGCGTGGGGCAGTACCACGATCTGGCACCAAAATTAACGGCTCGTGGCTGTAATTGGTAAACACACTTGGCTCAAACCCAAGGCATGAAGGTTCGAATCCTTCCGAGCCGACATTAAGTTGGTGTCTGAAAAGACCACTGAGTCAATCACATGGCCCCAAGGACAAGAAATTACAGGGGGAGTGCCTGGAAGTTGCACCAGGACCAACTAATTAATTATGGAAAAAGAAATAACTGGATATGTGGCTTGGGATGATGGAAATTGGAAATTAGTTTTAAAATGTCCTTGTACATGTTGGTATTGTTTATGTACTAGAGAAGGACATTGTGGAAAAAATAAATGTGATAAACAAAAATTTCATCCAGAAGATGAAACACGGAGAAAATAATGAATGGAATCAATGTCATTTTTCGCACAAACAATCATGGAACAAAAGTATAGCCACACACGAACAAATGGTGAGAAAGAACAATGGCACCACATAGCACGTCGAGTAGCGCGACATGTTATGGGTGCCATTAACGCCTCTGATGAACTTGTCAAAGAGATTGCGGAGATAATTGAACAACGAAAATTTATTCCTGGGGGTAGATATCTAGCTGCCTCGGGCAGGCAGTATCATCAAACACAGAATTGTATCCTTCTCAAGGCCGAGGATTCACGAGAAGGATGGGCTGATATAATGCAGAAGTCCACTTTAGCTCTTATGACAGGAGCAGGGATAGGATGCGATTACTCAGATATCCGACCCGAGAATAAACCAATTAGAAAAACGGGTGGAGTCTCTACAGGCCCTATTGCCCTTATGCAAATGGTTAACGAAGCTGGTCGAGGCATCATGCAGGGGGGTTCACGTCGCTCAGCAATTTGGGCGGGACTTAGTTGGAAGCATGCGGATATTCAAAAATTCATCACATTAAAAAATTGGATTCCAGAAGTTCGGGAGATGAAGGAAAAGGATTTTAATTTCCCGGCAACAATGGATGGAACAAATATCTCAGTTATTCTTGATGATGAATTTTTCAAGGCTTTTCATGATGATAAAAATCCTTTAAACTCTCATGCTCAATCTGTTTATTGGTCTACTCTTCGTCAGATGTTAAAAACCGCTGAACCAGGATTTAGTATTGATATAGGGAAAAATAAGGGAGAAACATTAAGGAATGCGTGTACTGAAGTATCTTCAGGAGATGATAGTGATATTTGTAATCTTGGTTCTATTAATTTGGCTAGGATCACATCCTTAGAAGAAATGAAGAAAGTTGTAAATCTTGCGACTGCTTTTCTTACAGCTGGAACTGTTTATAGTGATGTTCCATATTCAAAACTAGATCAGATTAGGAATAAGAATAGACGCCTTGGTCTTGGTCTTATGGGTCTTCATGAATGGCTTCTTGTTAGAGATGAAAAATATGGATTTAATGAAGACCTTCAAAAATATTTAGAAATTTATGGAGATAGTACACATTACGCACATGAATGGCAAGATAAGTGGGACCTTTCAAGATCAATCAAAACAAGAGCAATTGCACCGACTGGGACTATTGGGATCATTGGTGAAACTACAACAGGAATTGAACCAATTTTCTGTGTAGCATTTAAAAGACGATATCTTAAATATCACACCTGGAATTATCAATATGTTATTGATCCAACAGCTAAAAGATTAATTGAAAATGGTATTCATTCAGATTCTATTGAAGACGCTTATGTTCTCGCAAGTGATGTAGAACGTCGAGTTGCATTTCAATCATGGGTTCAGAAATATGTAGACCATGCAATTTCTTCTACGATCAATCTTCCAGCATGGGGAAGTGAATTGAATAACGATGGAACTGTTTCTAAATTTGGTAATATGCTTATCAATTATCTTCCTAATCTACGCGGTTTTACAGTGTATCCTGATGGAGGACGAGGAGGACAACCATTGACACCCGTGAAGTATAGTGTAGCCGTGAATCATGCAGATAAAGTGTTTGAAGAGATTAATGTATGTGATATAACTAAAGGTGGTAGCTGTGGAAGTTAAAACCTTAGAAAAATACAAAGTAAAATTTCATGTTTCTTTCGAAATAGATGCGGAAAATAATGCTCAAGCAATTGTGAAAGCTTATGATTTATTAAATTTCTATGGGTTGGAAAGAATTATTTTTACAATTAAAGTTAAAAAGAAATAGCCCGATTGGTGTAATTGGTAAACACAATAGACTTAGACTCTATTTTTGAGGGTTCGAATCCTTCATTGGGCACTTTTCCCTGGTAGTTTAAGTAAAACATCTGTCTCCAAAACAGAAAGATGTTGGTTCAAATCCAGCCTGGGGAGCCATTTTATGCGGTCAGATGCTCCGGGTGGCATACAAGCCTCATAAGCTTGATTCAGTGGGTTCGACTCCCACGACCGCTACATTGTGACTGTAGCTTAAAGCCAAAGCCCCTGATTGTGAATCAGGTGAATGTGGATGCGAGAACCACCAGTCACCCCATAATCTAGCGTGACCGTTCGATTCGGTTGGGTGGAATACCGGGGTTCGATTCCCTGCTTGAACTGGTGTTGGCGCTAGATAAAGAACACCGGCCTAATTACGTTCTAATCCAAATGGGTCATTCCCTACGTGATGAAAGCCAATCCGTCTATAGTTCAGTGAATAGAACGCTTGGCTACGAACCAAGAGGACGGGGGTTTAAATCCCTCTAGACGGTCCATTTCAGAGAGTAGCTCAGCCCGGTAGAGTTCTCGGCCTGGAACCGAGATGTCGCAGGTTCGAATCCTGCCTCTCTGACCACACAAAGAGGCTCTAAACGCGCAACGAGCAGTCTGAGGCACGGCCTTGGAGGAAGGCGGATGCGGCGGCTAGGATGGTTTAGAGTAATAAAAAAGCCCCGAAGGATTAAGTTCCCTCGGGGCTTCTCTTTTTCTATTAAATTTACACAGATAAACTCTTAATAGTCTCATCTTTTGTTTGACTTCCAGATGAACTACCAAAATAAAATCCTAATACAAGCATTAACGCTGAATTGAAAGTACCTAAAGCAATATTGATGATTTGAGCGTTAGATTGAGGAACTGTTTCCATAAGAAGATAAATCATAAGCCCAATCCACCCAACAACAACAACACCAGCTAATACAGCAGGAGTTTTACTCTTAGTTGAAAGTTGCATTGCCCTGGCATTGGCTGTGTCCTCGGTGGCGAGCTTAATGACATCAATCTTTTGTTGTCCCATCTTCTCAACAAAATCAGTCTCAGCTTGCTTAAGTTTAATAAGAAGATCAGGACTTGCTGAAGCTAAAAGTTTCTCTATTTCCTCCTGCGAGGTAACAGATTTACCTAATACATCTCCAATAACTTTCTGAACGACCGAACCAAGTGGCCCAGGGAGAAGACCAGCGAAAATTGGGGTAACTGCTCCAAGAATTCCTTTTAGTGTTATACTCATTTTCCTGATATCCCCTTAATCAGTACCCCTTCTAGAAAATCTATACGATTTCTAGCTCTTTCATTTTCAGCACGTAATATATCTCGTTGTTCTTTTGATACATTTATTTCTCTTTCAAACTCACCCCGATGAATAAATCCATTATTATTCATCTCTTCCAAGATATTTTTAATGTCTTTAGCATTTGAATCTCCTTGTCCCTTAAGTCTATAGTAAAGCATTAAAGAAGTCCCTACAAGAGCAAGGATTTGAACAATAATTTGAATTAAGGCTTGAAGCATGTTAGCATCCATTGGTGTCCTCTTATTGGGTTTGCTTAGCCTGTTCTTTGGCTTGGACTTCTGGTCCACCTAATCCAACAAGAGCTTTATACTTCATGCGGATAGGTTCTTGTGCTTTTTGAACAACATTATTCAGAAGTTTCCGTTTTTGTTCATCACTAAGATTGGTAAATTGTGGTTGTTGAAATATATCAATTGCTTCATGAACAACTTGATCTGCGGCTTTATTCATTTCTATGAAATATTGTTCTTTTTGTTTTCCTTTAAGTTCAAATTCTTTGTCTTGATATTTTAACTTTCTTTCAACATCAGGAGGTTCCCAAGCGAGTTTGTTTTTGAGTTCAAGTTCAGGTGATGTAGGTGTTGCTGTAAAAACTTGTTTACTTGCTCTAAGAAGTCTATTTTCGACCTGCATACGAGGTTTTCCAGAAGTTGTAATATCTGCAGGAACACGTTCAGATAAACCAGGAATCATGTTCTCGATGGCTTCTTGGAGATTAGATGGTTTTCGAACAACTGGATCAATTTGATTTCTTATGTCTCGAAGAACATTAGGGAAAAATCCAGTAACAAGAAGTCGTTTGAAATTCTCAAGATTAGCATGTGGGTCTTCAAGAGCTTGAGATAGGTCTTCAATGCTTCCTAAGAATGGAAGATCAAATCCGCCATGAGCGTATTGATAAATTAATTTTTGAGACATCGTAGATGCTTCGTCATATTTATCATTAACTATGGCAGTTTTAATTGCTGTAATGTGTTGTAAAAACGTTCCTAATGGTTGAGTTTTATCAAATTTAATAAAATATTTTCCAATTCGGATAGACCAAGGTTGAATATTGTTATCTTTCCAATGTTGTCTTTCTTTAGGATTATGTGGAAAAGCTCCATACATTTCAAAATTGTTTGCGAGAGTTAATCCAACACCTGTTAAGAAAATACCAGTTAATTGTCTTCCAATCTCATCTGCTCGACGAAGAGGCTCTTTAGCAAAAAGGTTCTCTTTAACCTCACCACTAAAAGCAAGACCTAAAGGAGAAGACCTTGAAGCCATTTTTGAGACATTATATGGGAATTTAACAACTGGCATAATAAGTCTCATGAAAGGAAGATTCTGAATTTTTTGAATAACTTTAAGAAGAGCATCCGGGTCTTCCTGACCAGTTAATTTCTTCGCAACTTCATCAGCTTCAAAATGCCATTCTTTATTAGGATGTTCCATTAAAAATCGGAAACGTTCCATTAATTGTTCTGGATTTGTTATTCCTTCAGAAAGTGCTTGAGTGTAAACTTTAGTTGCCATCTCAGAATGATAACTAACAGCATGCCAAGCATTCGTGACCGCCTGAAGAGCACTTAATACATTAACGGGACGAAGTTTTTTAGCTAAACGAGGAGAACCATAAATTCGTTTAAATGATGTAATGTCTCCGTCTAAGATTGTTCCAGCAGGAGTATCATCAAGATACACTTGCTTAAATGCTTTAAACCCATTACGAAAACCTTCTTTAACGCCAAAAGCAAATTTAAGATTAGCTAAAGCCTCAGCATCATATCCTTGAACTTTAAGAATTCCAGCACTTAAAGTTTTTGAAACTCCTCTAAATGCATAGAAAAATGAGTCTGTTAAGAATTTAAGAGGCGGAAGAGCAACCGTTTCAAGTTTAGCAAATACTGAGTATGTTTCAATTGTACGAAGCATACTTTTCTTTTCAGGTGTATTTGGATTGACTTTAGCTTCTTCTTCAGCACGGATAGCTTCTAGTTTAGCTGCCATCTGCGAGGGAGGAATATTCTGATCCCACAATTCAGTTGTTCGTTTTACAATATTTTCTCCAGCACTAAAAACTTTTTGAATTTCAAGAGCACGACCAGGAGTTCCAGTAAGGTTATGATATCCGGCTTCAGTCTTTAAAAATAAACTCTTAACGTGTTCAGCACCTTCTGTAAAACCACTTGTAATAGCATCCCAATATGTATTCCAAAGATGAGTTCTTAGAATAGCTGCACGAACCTCATCTGTAGGGTGTACGGGTTTATCAGGAGTCCAATTGCTCAATTCCTCAATTGTCATAGCAGGTGATTCTAGGGCTTTTTGAACGGTTTCAGCGTGGGATATACGTCTCCCACCACCCATTTCTTCAAGTTGCTGACGATATGCGGGACTGGTTTCTAGTTTCCTCGCGGCTTCTTGATGAATTGGGTCTAACTGGTGTGCTCGGGACGATGTCCCATTAGGTGCTCCCAAGTTGGGACTGGTGGGGAACCTTGGGGCCTGATCTTCAACGCTAGTTGGTAAAGGTCCTTGGGATTTAGTCCCTGTTTCTTTGCTAGGTTTAATACTGCCTTTATTGGTTCCAGTTGCACTTTCCCTAATAGGGTTGGCAACAGGTGATACAACATTTGGCGTTCCTTTTGATCCTTTAATTCGTTTGTAGTCATTGTGGATAAGCTTTGCGAGGCCATTATCATTTTCATCCATTCCTTCTAGAAGAAGTTTTTTGAGTTCAGGAAGATCATTAGCAAGTCGGGAGATATTATGAGTTAACTCATAGGCAAAATTTGTACCTTCATCTCTGTAAATATTGTGGGTCAGTTCATGAATAATTGCCCCAACTGCTTGTCCAGCATAAGCATCATTAATTGCATCCCAAGAATTTGGAATTTTCTTTTCAAGTAAAAGATTTTGAACACTTTCCCAAATATTATATGGATGGACTGTAATTAAATTTTTAGTCGAATTTTCATATGAACCTGGGATATTAGCAGCTTCATGGGTTCCACCAGAAATATCTATTCCCCAAAATTTAGAGTTTAAATATTTTTTATTATATTTAACTAATTTTTGAACAACCGCATCATGAATATCTTGAAGAGTTCCAGAAAGAGCCTCATAAATTGGAGATTCTGCAATATCTTGAACAATTTCAAGTGGACGGTTAGAGATATCTAATATCTTAAAATTACTCCCGAGGATTCTAGGAGCACGATGGACAGCAGTTAAATGATCATTAATTGATTGTTCAATAGCAGCACGTTCTGCTTTTTTGCGTTCAATTCGAATTTTTGCTCGTTGTTCTTTAGATAATTCTGAAGGTTCTTGAGGAGCCAATTTCTTCTCAAGCTGATCAATTAAATCCAACATTTTTTGATTATCTTCAGGCGATAATCCAGTTTGTAGAATTTCTTTTCCTGTGATATCTAATTTCTTTGTTGGAATTACATTTATTTTTTGTTGAATTTCTTCCTGTCGAGTTTTAGGTTCTTCAATTTTAGGTTCAAGTTCTGGAAGAGCTGGTTCTTTTACATCTGTTCGAAGAAAAGGATTTTCAAGTTTCTTTTGGATAATTCCAATTGCTTTATTACGAATTGATGGATTAATATCTGTTCCACCAAAATCTTTAACAATTTCAGTTGCTTGAGTTACTGGATCAATCCCCCGAGGCACCATATCTGGATGAAATGCATTAGCAAATTTCATTATAGCATGTTCAGATTCAACAGGTGTTTTAGCCGAAGCTAAGGCTTTTCCAGCTGCCTCGGCTTTGGTCATAGGATAATGAATTCGTTCATTTCCTAGTTCATCTTTATATAACCAAGTTCCATCAGGTTTACGTTCAATAGGGGAACCAGAGAACCAATCTGAAGTAATATGTTTATCAAGAGCAGCTTTAGCTGTTTTACCAACGTCTCCAACAGCACCTAAAACTGGACCAGCAATTGCTCCGGCTTTAGCTCCTTCAATAACCCCTTGGACTCCTGTTGAAAAAGCTTTTCCAAGATCACCACTTGTAGCAAGTTCTTTGGTTCCAGCATATGTTCCACCAAAAGTACCAAAACCTACTGCACCGTGGATAGAACGTTTAGCAATGGTTCCTAATAACCCTTTAGCTGCTGATCCTTCAAGAAAGGGAATGGCTTCAGTTAATCCACCAGTTAGAGATGCAGCAGCAGTAGCAGCGGCAAAAGCACCACCACGAGCTAGATGTTGTCCAGCTTGTTTTTGTAGTTGTTCTCTTTGTGGATTTTCTTGTGGGGGAACACCAAATGCTGTATTCTTTGCTTGCTGTAATTGATCAGAAACCAGTTGGCCTGTTTCAGCTAATCCTTTAGGAATTCCAGTGATATCATTGATAATACCAGCACCAAAATCTTTAGCCATAGCTACGCCCCGAGGAATCAATCCTGGTTTTGGTGGTGGTGTCCAGTCTTGTCCATACAATTTATGAGCAACTTGCATAAATTGCTCAGGCGTAGCTTCAGGAAGATTTACCTGTTTAGCTGTTTTTAGAACCACAATATCTGGTTGATCTTTAAAAAGATCAGGATGTTCAGCTCGAATTTTTGAAGAAATATGTTTAATTAACGAGTCTTGACTCTCTTTCTGATATTGTTGATCTAAATCTTGATTTGCAGTCTCTGGTAAATCTGAATAACCAATAGTTTCAGGCATTATTTAGTTCCAGTTTGTCCAGTTACTTCTCCAAGAGCCTTATGCCATTTGTCCTCTGGTGGTGATTTTGTTCCTCCACCTTTATCTGCTGACGGAGGTTGAACCCCACCTAATTGTCTTGCATAATCTATAAGATCGGGAAGACCAATTCCCCAAACATCTTCAAATGGCATCATTTCTTGACCAAAAGGATTCATTCTCGTGGATAAGAGTGTCATTGTTTGAAGAGCATGATTAATAAAAGCTAGTTTAATTTTACCCTTTAAATTAAAATGATCTGCCATAGCTTCAGCTTTGGTACGAGCAACTTTTTGCATTCCTTCAGTTTTAGCATTAAGTAATTTGAGTTTATCTTGAAAATCAAGATATCTATTACGATCTTTTTGAGCTTGTTCAATTGCTCGAAGTTTTTCACTTTGTTTAAGAGCAAGACCAAATTGGCCTTTAGCAATTTGCTGTTGGATATCTCCCTGAATTAATTTTTCTTGAAGATTTAATTGATCAGTTTCTTTTCGCACTTGTTCAGCATGAGCATTAATGAGTTGGTCTTTAAGAAGA
>Ga0075425_100000187_pt1 | contig 55049 bp, 45 predicted proteins | sample SoiMethybrSBSTD4_FD_75300 | JGI IMG/M metagenome (GOLD analysis project Ga0075425, IMG submission 75300) | Bulk soil microbial communities from a Populus tree surrounding site in Tennessee, USA - Soil MetaG P. TD hybrid SBSTD4 | ecosystem: Environmental > Terrestrial > Soil > Tree plantation... | reverse complement strand
GACGACCTGATTGCGCGAGCGCGCGGCCGCGTGTTCGATGCGATCGTCGGCGAGTCGGAGGCGCGATCGATGACGACGCACTTCCGAGTCACGACGCGGCAGCGCGTCGCGGGTGGGATCCACGTCCGCGGCGTCGTTCCTCCTGATACGGCTCTGCCCGGCACGGCCGCGGAGCCGACGCTGGAAGAGGCTTACCTCGCGGAAGTTGCCGGCGATCGCGCGTTGCGCGCCAGCGGGTTCGCGTTCCTGTTCGAATCGGTCAGGAAAGGCGCGGCCTGAGGCACTCCTTAAGTAGGGAACCGCAGTAAAGTAGAAGTCTGTCCACAATGGAATGTGAGTTCGATGACCAGTACCTTCTGCGTCTCCGGGCCGGGCACCGCGAGACGGAGGAGCATTTCTATGGCTACTTCCGTCCTCGCGTGCTCATGAAGTTACGCAAAGGAGTCCATCCGGGCTCCGAGGCGGAGGATGTTTGTCAGAAGGTGCTGCTGACGGCATACGCCGCGATTCGCGACGGCAAGGGGCCGGAGCAGGGCGTGAAGCTGCCCGCGTGGATTTTCGGGATGACGCGGAACCTGGTGTTCGAGTGGTATCGCGCGCAGAACCATCGTCCCGAGCAGTTCGATCCCGACGATCCGGGCGGCTACGACGTCGCCTCGAAGGAGAACCTCGAGCTCGATCGCATCAACCTCGAGATCGTCGAAGCGGTGCGGAACACGATCGCATCGATGGAGCCGCGCGACGCGGACATCCTGACGGCGGTTTTTCTCGACGAGCGCAAACGCCCCGAGATCTGCGAGGAGTACGGCATCGAGCGCAGCCATTTGCGGCTGCTCCTGCACCGCGCTCTGCAGCGCTTCAAAACGATTTATCGGAAGGCAGGGTGAAACGTTTGACCCGCTGGCGTCACTATCGGGCTGGGTAGAAGATGAACCACGAAGAAGCCATCCAAGCGAACGCCGTCGAGGCTTATGTGCTGGGCGAAATGCCCGCCCCCGAGCGCGATTCCTTCGAGGAACACTATTTCGGCTGCGCGGCGTGCTTCGATGCGCTGCAGCAGGCGGAGACGTTCGCGCAGAACGCGCGCCTCGCGGCGCGCCATCCGAAGTCGCAACCGGAGACACGAACTCCCAAACGCCCTTTTGAGCCTCTGGTTCGATGGGCCGCGCCAATCGCCGCGGCCGTCGCGATCGTTGCCGTGCTGGGGCCGGGACGGGTGGCGTTTCAGGGGCCGGCTCTGCAGCAGGGAGCCGACGATCATCGGCCGGCGGTTTCTCTGCCGCTCAGGCACGTACGCGCAGCGAACGATCAGAGCACGCCGGCTTACAGGCGAAGCGAGCTCCAGTTCGACGTGCCGAAAGCCGACGGTGCCGTGAGTTACGTCGCCATCGCACGTGGAAGCGACGGCCGCGAGATCGCGCACATTGAAATCACCACGGAAGAAGCAGAAAACACAGTTGAGATGCCACTCCGTCCTTTGCCGCCGGGTGGCTATGAGCTGGTGATCGAGAACGTCGACAGCGGTGGCAAGCGTTCGCCGAACACCAGCTATCCGTTTGAAGTAGTCGTGTCGGAGGGTCTTCAGAAAACAGCAACCAATTAACAGTCGAGAGATGCGCCATGGTCCGGCGCACGGGAGGTAGCGATGCAAACCGAAAAGGTGTTTGGATTCAACGCAAGTGCAATCGCTTTCGGCGGTCTGATCAGACCAGCCGGCAAGGGAAAGAAATCGAAGGCGATCAAAGGCATGGCGTCTGCCGCGCTGTCGCCGACCGGCGGGATCGGTGAATCGATCGTCAAGCGGTACAACGAGGATGGGATCTCCTTCCGCGACGCCGTGACGACCGTCGAGGGTTCTGTCGAACGGGGCATCTATAAGACGATCGCGACCGTCCAGATGGAACGTCTCAGCATTTTCGACCGCGTGAAATGCGATGCCATGCAGGCCATTCTGCAGTCGCGCCGCGATCAGGACAACGAGGATGCGAGCTTCACGATCCAGGCGAAGTTTGAAGGACTGCGCATCGACAGGAGCGACGTGAAGCCGCCTCTCAACTTCACGCTCTTCAAGCGCGTCCCGACGTACGCGGATTTCATCAGGTTCTTCTCGGACGAGAACCACGTACGCGAGTTCGGGCCCGCGTTCGGCTGGATGAACGAAGGCGAAGACGCGCACGAGATCCAGACCATCCAGCTCGCGCAAAAGGGAGATGTCGCCGCGTACCGGCCGATCCGCTGCTCGCTTCTGACGAGCCGCGTCGACACGACGTTCACCCAGGACGGGTATTCGCTGAAGATCCCGGGCTTCGGCAGGATTCATCTCGCGGAGGTGCTCGTCAAACCGGGACGGCGCCGGATCAACATGCTGCGAATCGAGGCGTTCAAGGCGGGCTCCCCCTCGCGCAGCGCGCGCGAGGAAACCGTGACGACGACCGGGGACACGTACGATGCGACGTTCTGCTCCGGGGAGGGGAATGGATCGAACAGCTATCCGCCGTGATCGGTGGAGGTGGCTCGCAACGCTGCTGATTCTGACGCTTCTTGCAGGATCAGCAGCGGCTTCACCGCGGCATGAGGTTGCGCGACGCAGGGCACTGCTTGCCGCGATCGAGCAGGGGGACAGGATCGCCGCGGATTGCATCGTCGCGGAAGCGCTCGAGCGCGAACCGACCTCCGACGACTCGTACTGGGAGCTGCGCGTCCTACGTGGCCTGACGCTGTTTCTGAACGGCTGGACGAAAGAGGCGATCGCCTCGGAGGAGTTCAAGCTCCCGGACGAACTGGCCGGATCGGCGACGGACATCCGTCGCCTTCTCTTTCTCGCGGTTGCCCGGCACTTCAACCACGATCCGCGCGCGGCTGAGCTTCTTGCGTCGGTGCGGCGTTCCGCCAAAAAAAATCCGGAAGTTCAGGGCGACGTTTACACGTGGCTCGCGATCGTCGAGGCCAACAGGAACCAGTTCGCGCTTGCCGAACAGGATGCGCGAATCGCGCTGGAGGCGGCGCGCAGAAACGGCGAGACGTGGAACGAGATCTCCGCGATGAATCAGATCGCGTTCAACTGCGCGAAACAGGCGCACTACCCGGAAGCCGTTCACTGGTGGGAACAGGTCACGGCCAGCGCGCGGGCGCGCAAGCTCGACTTCTGGATTCAAAAAGCCGCAGGAAACCTGGGCTGGGTCTACCTCGAGCTTGGTGATTACGAGCAGGCTGCGAGCTACTTCGAACCCGCCGAGCAACTCGCCGCGCAATTGCAGGCGCCCGATGTCGTCAAATGGACGAACCAGCGGGGCAACGTGGCTCTTCAGCTCCGCGACTACGAAGCGGCCGCACGGTACTGCGGCCAGGCGGTACGGCTGTGTCACTGGAAGACCACGGAAGAGGCCCTCGGTCACGCACTCGCGAATCTCGCGCGCGTCGCGATCGAGACGAATGATGCCCGGACCGCGCAATGTCGAAACGACACGGCTCTCGCGTTGAAGTTCGCCGGGGGTGACGAGGAGGGTGTTCTTCGATCACGGATCCTCAATGCCGAGATCGCGTTGCTGCGCGGCGAGAACGAAGAATCCCTGAAGATTCTCGAGGAAATCGCGAAGCAGACCGCGAACCATGCGACGGAACGCTCGATCGAATGGGAAGCGCGTGGTCGCATGGCCATTGTGCTCCGTCGCATGCATCGCGACGGGGACGCGGAAAAGCAGTTCCGGCGGGCCACTGAAAACGTTCGCGAGGCGCGGGAGAGCATCCATGACTCCGATCTCGGCCTCGCCTTCTTCCGTGTCGCCGAGGACATCTTCGACGCCTACATCGACTTCCTGACCGAGCGCGGGCGCGTGCTCGACGCGCTCGAAGTCACCGAGCGCATTCGCGCGCAGTCGCTCGAAAAAGGACTGGGCGTCGTTGCGACGAAGCCGGTGGCCGACCCGCGCACTCTCGCGCGTGAGCACAACGCGACGATCCTCAGCTACTGGCTCGGCCGCGCGAAGTCGTACGCGTGGGTGATCACGCCGACAAGCGTCGCGTTGAAGACGCTGCCACCCGATCGCGTGATCGCGAAGCTCGTCGACGAGTACCGCGCTGCGATTCTCGATCCACGCGCTCGTCCCGAGGACATGAGCGCGATGGGCGAGCAGCTCTTCACGATGCTCGTCGCGCCCGCTGCGATTCCACCCAACACGCGAGTGATCGTGATCCCCGACGGACGGCTTCATGTCCTGAACCTGGAGAGCCTCATCGAGCCGCGTGCCGGCACGCGCTTCTGGATTCAGGACGTCACCATCATCAATGCGAGCTCCCTGCAACTGCTCGCGCATCCTCCGCAACTGCAATCGCACGGCGACGCGATGCTGCTCGTCGGCAACCCGCCCACGGCCGATCCCTCGTATCCGCAGCTCCCGAATGCAAAGATTGAAATGGAGAAGGTGCAGAGTCACTTCAGGAATCGCGTGGTCCTCGAGGGACCGCTTGCGACGCCGGCGCGGTTCGGCGCCTCGGCGCCGGGGAAATTCGACTACATCCATTTCGTCGCGCACGGCGAGTCCACCGGTCGGAAGCCTCTCGATGCCGCCGTCATCCTCGGCCGCGATCCGAACGGAGCTTACAAACTCATGGCGCGCAATATCTTCGATCAGAAGCTCGGCGCGCGACTGGTCACCGTGTCGAGCTGTCACGGCGCGGGCACGCGCGCCTTCGTCGGAGAAGGCCTGGTCGGCCTCGCGTGGGCGTTTCAGCGCGCCGGCGCGCGTCAGGTCATCGCCGCGTTATGGGAAGTCGATGACGTCGCAACGCCCCGTCTCATGGACGAGATGTATGCGCGCATCACCACCGCTGGCGACGATCCCGCGACAGCGCTTCGGAGGGCCAAGCTCGACCTCATGAGCAGAGGGGTTTATCGCAAACCCTTCTACTGGGCCCCATTCGTGTTGTACGGGGTGTGATGCGTCACTTGGCGTCCCCGCCGAGATTCGAACTCGGGACCCACGGCTTAGAAGGCCGTTGCTCTGTCCAACTGAGCTACGGGGACGTGCGCGGAGTCTAACGCTCGGTCGATTGAAGTTCATCCCGAGGCCGCGCGCGTCTTCGCGCGGAGTGAACTTCTGATCAGAACCGAAATCCCACCGAAACTCGGTATGTCCTTGGCGTCTGGTACGCGAGGTTGTTCAGCGGCTGGCCGAAGTTCGCCGCGCGCTGGTAGTGCACGCCTTCGATCGGCGTCTCCGTGAACGGGTTGAACGGCTGCAGCGTCGTCGACGTCGCGGCGGTCGTGATCGTTGTACCGAGGCGGGTTGGGTCGGCGATGCCGTCGTTGTTGAAGATGTTGAGCAGATCGCCCTGCGCGAAGAGCTCGATGCCGCGGAAAACCTGGTGCGCATAACGCACCGCGAGACTCGTCGAGCTGATGTCGTCCGTTCGGAATTCGCCGCGATCGCTGAAGTAGTAGAGCGCGTTCGGGACCGAGGCGTAGCCGGGATTCGCGGGCGCGCCGGTGTAGCGCGTGAGATTGATCGCGCCGGCCGCGGACCAGGGGAGGCCGGAATCGAAGCTCTGCAGCAGCGACAACTCGAACGATCCGACGCGCGCGCCGATCCATGCGCGTGCGCGATGGCGCTGATCGCCCTGCAGCCAGCCTTCCGGCGAGAAGCGGCCGTAGCCGGTGTACTCGGGGTAGTAAGTCGACGGATCGAGATTCGGCGTCGCGCCGCTGGCGGTCTCGCCGTCGTCGTTGCCGCGCAGCCGCGCGTACGTGTAATTGAGACCGCTGAAGTAGCGCGACGCGTTCCATTGCGTCTGCAGCTGCACCGCGCGGTAATGGCGATGCAGGTTGTCCGTATTGCGCGCGAGCTCCATGTCGACGGGGATGCCGAGGGGCGTGTTGGCCTTGCGCGTTTGGGTGGTGACGCTGGTCGCGTAGAGATCGCGCCAGTCGCGATGAATGAAATCGATCTTCGCGAAACCGTGCGTGCCGAGCTGCGTGCCGTAACCGACCGAGATCTCGCGCACGGCCGGCGTGACGAGCGAGCCGTCGAAATAGGTCGTGTAGCCGGGAATCGCGCGCGTGCCGTTCGCGCGGAGGTTCTGCGCAGTGCGGTTTCCGGTCCCGCCCTGCTGCGTGTTGAAGTAATCGAAGACTACGCGGATGACGTCCTGCAGCGGGACCGTGAGCTGCGTCGAGTTGATCGCCGGACCGCGATACGCGAAGTCGATCGACGCGGCGCCGCCGGCGGCCTGATTTGCCGAGGCGACGCCCTCTGCAACGCGCGACGCGTACTCCGCGTACGACGCGGTGAAGCGATGCTGTCCGTTGCCGCGCGGATCGAATTGCGCGGAGAGCCGCGGCGAAAAACGCTTGTCGTCAGAAGTCACGATCCCGTCCGCATTGACCGCGTCGTTGCGATCGAAGCGCGCGCCGATCGAGAAGCTCCATTGCGCGTTGAGGTCCCAGCGATCGTTGACGAACAGCGCATCGCTGCGCAGGCGATCGGTATTGCCCGGCGAGAGAATCGGCGTCCAGCGGATGAACGTCCCGCCGCCGGTCGCGTTCGTCGGCGTGATCACGGGATAGATGACGCCGTCCTTCCACTGTGCGCGGCTCACGAAGAGAAGAAAGTCGCTGCCGCTCTGATGCGATTCGACGAAGCGCTTCTCCTCGAAGCGATCGAGGCCTCCGATCACGTCGTGCGTTCCGAAGCGTTCCGTGCCCGCGAAGAGATTCGACTTCAGGAGGAGCTCCTGATTGTCGTCGTGCTCCGTGGCGCACGTGCAGAACGACGGCGCGTTGAAGCGCGTGTTCTGATTCTGGCGATCCTGCAGCACAGTGCCGCCGACGAGGTCGCGCACGCTCGAGCCGGTCGTGTCGGCGAACTTGCGCCGCGCGAAACGTCCCTCGACGAGGAACGTCGGCGCGAGGAATCCGTTGTACTGCACCGACACGAGCGACTCCGGATCGTCGCGCTCAGCGAGGCTCGCGAGATCGTAGAAGTTCTGCGAGGCGCGGACGTTCTTCCCCTTCGTATCAATCCCGAACAGCGCCGCCACGACGTTGTGCCTCGGATTGATCTGGCCCGTGAGCTTCGCCTCCCATCGCTTCTGATCGTTGCCTTCGCTGTAGCTGATCTGCGGCGAGGCAACCGACGCGGGATTCGCGAATCCGGGGATCGCGACCGTCTGCCGTGCGGTGTCGTTTTTCGCCCATCGGCCGGCGGTGAAGAACCACAGCCGGTCGCGCACGACGTAGCCGCCGATGGTCGATTCCCAGACGTGATTGAGATTGTCTTCGCGTGCCTCGCGCGCGGGCGACTGCGCGACCCACGTCGGATTCGACAGTGTGTCGCGCATCGATCCCGACAACGCGTTGCCGCCCGATTTCGTGATCGTGTTGATCACGCCGCCAGTGAAGCGGCCGTATTCAGCGGAGATCGCGCCGGTGAGCACGGTCGTCTCCTGAATCGCGTCCTCGACGTACATCGGACGCATCTGGCCGCGGGTGTTCTCGTTCACGACGACGCCGTTGACCATCACGAGGTTGTCGTAGCCGGGGCCGCCGGAGATCTGCAGTTGTCCGTTCGAAAGCGTGTTCGCGGTGACGCCGGGAAGGATCTGCACGTGCGCGAGCTGATTGCGCAGGATCGGCAGCCGCTCGATCTGCGGCAGCGTGAGATTCGACGTGATCTCCGGCGTGTCGAGAACGGACGGCGCGTCGACCGCGACCGTCTGCACTTCGGCGATGCGCGGTGTCAGCTCCGCATCGAGACGCGAGGTCTGCGAGAGCGCGAGCTGCACGCGCTTCGTTACGTTCTGCATCCCGGTGAGCGCGAACGTGACGTGATACTCGCCCGGCGGAAGCGCCGCGAATTTGTAGCGGCCGTCTTCGTTCGTCAGCGTCTCGCGCGTGCCCTGAAGCGCGTGCGATTCAACGCTCACCGTCACGCCCGGAAGCGGAAGATCACCTGACGTCACGATGCCGGTGAGATCGGCGGTGGTCTGCGCAACAGCTGCGCTGCAGACGGCGAGCGAGAGGGCGAGCGCGCAGGCAGTTTTCTTCATGGGAGAAGGAAATCGTGCCTTCGCGGAGGGAGATGGTCAAGAGTGGTCGGGGCGAGAGGATTCGAACCTCCGACCCCCTGCTCCCAAAGCAGGTGCGCTACCAGACTGCGCTACACCCCGACGTTGTGCGGCGAATTTGGAACAGGCCGCTGCAAGAGGCCATTCCGGAGGCACGAGATGGCGGATGGCAGATGGCAGATGGCGGGTCTGCCATCCGCCATCCGCAATCTGCCATCCGATTCTTACACCGCCGCCGCGTTTGGCTCGTCGATCAGGTGCTGCTTGAGCGCGGCCTGCCACTTCGCGGCTTCCGGCGCCGTCATCACGTACTCGAACGTCGCGCCGTGCGAGCGGAGTCGCAGTACGCGGGCGCCGGCCGGGATGTTCTTGCCGGTCATGAGATCGTCCGCGTACTCGACTTCATCGATCCGCGCGAGCTCGAACGATGCCTGGAGATCGGGATTCTCGTAGTAGATCGTGTCGTCGGTCAGCGCCATCACGACCGGAATCATCTCCCGGCCCTCGACGTACTCCGCCTTGCAGATGAGCTTCGCGCCGGCGCGTTTCTTCATGATCTCGCCGAGGAGATCGGACTGGCGGGCGCGAAGGAAAAGGAAGATGAGGACCGCGACTACAACGACTCCGACGACGGTGAGCGTGGCGGTAGAAGGCATGTGACCTCCTGCTTGTCACTCGATTGTGTCTTGCGCGTTCGTGCAGGCCAATGTACGCCTTTTTGGAAGGAAGCACCAGGCGTGTTTTTGACCTCCGCCGGCCTCAGCCCTCTTTCCTGACAGACACCTTTCCGCTACTCTCCCGAGCCATCCAATGACAATGCGAGGTTCGGTTCGTCGCGCCGGCGCGGCGATCGAGATCCTCCCCGCCCGCTTCGGCTGGGAGCGGCATCTCGTCGCGACGCTGCGGCATGGGTCGCTGCCGTGGGGCGAATCGCTGCCGGCGACGCCGCTGGCCGAAGTTCGGAACCACGGCGGACGCGATCGTTTGTCGCTCGTCGCGCAGTTCGCGGCGCATCAGGCGCTGCTGCAGTTCGCGGGAATCGCGGACGGCGAGCTCGATCCGGCGGAGTGGGCGGTCGTGCCGAAGCGCGGCAGCGACGTGCGTCTCGTGCGCGTCGCGGCGCGCGCCGCTGATCCGGCGACGGCACCGCCGGCGCTCACGCTCGCGCAGCAATTCGCGGAGCTCGCCGGCGCGGAGCTGAACGTGTTGTCGCAGTCGTGGGCGCGCGCGGATGCGGTTTACGCGGAAGCGTATGCGCGGCTGCGCGCCGACATCGCGGCGGATCTGCGGTGGACGCAGCGCGCCGCGGCGGGCGCGATCGAGGCACCAGGTCCGGAAGGCCTGCTGCTTCTCGAATCGGGCGAGCCCGGCCGGTTCGGTTATCGCGATGAGGCCTGCATTCAGACGCTGCTGCGCTATGCGGACGGCTCGCTGCGCGTGATCCTTCTTCGCGGCGCATCGCCGCTGGAGCGCTACTCCGCGGTGCGCGCGCTGGTCTCGGATTCATCGATGAGCGAGACCGTCGCGGCGGATCGGGTGCTCATGGCGACGTCTTCGTCAAGACATCTGTTCGTGGTCGCGGGACTCGATGCGTTCGATGCCGCGTCGCGAAGGCTGATCGACATTCTGATCGGCGCGAAGCATGCGACGTGGCTGATGCCGGAAGACGAGAACCCGATTCCGGACACGCGGCGGTTCATCGTCTCGCCGCGCCTCGAGGCGCGCCGCGCGATCGAAGACCGCGGCGCGTGGATCGAGTCGTTCGTCGAGTCGGATGCGTTCGCGCGCTATCTCGAGCACGGCGTCGTGCCGCCCGCATCCGCGCCGCTGCCGTCGCTCGTCGAGCCCGCCCGTTCCTACGTCGGCGCGCTCGCACTCCTCGGCCCACGCGTGCCGGTCCCGCTCGCGAAGACGTTCCTCGCGAACTTTTTGTTCGAAGGTCCGATCGGTGATCTCGTCGTCGAAGGCGTGACGTCGATCGACGGCGATGCATACGTCTTCGCGAGCGATTCGCTGCGTCACGAAGCCGCGCAACTGATTCCGGCCGCGTCGCGCGCCGCGATCTGTCGCGTTGCGGCAACGGTCGCAACCGGCGAGCAGGCCGCGATGCTGTGGCTCGAAGCGGGCGAGCCGGCTCTCGCGGCGGAGGCGCTCGAAAAATCGGAGTGGAACAGCGCGGAGGAGATCGTCGGCGCGCTGCATCGCGTGCCGCGCTCGATCCTCACGCCTGCGCTGGCGACGCGATACGCACAGGCGCTGATCGACTGCGGACGCTATCGCGACGCGCAGGAGCTCGGCATCGACGACGATCTCGTGCTCGCCCGCGCCGAGCGTCGCATGGGCGACTACGCGGCCGCGCTCGCGCGCCTCGAGAAACATGGCGTCAGCGTTCTTCGCGGCGAGCTTCTGCGTCTCCTTGGCCGCGACGACGAAGCGCTGCGCATCCTCGATGCGTGTGCGCCGTCGAACGAAGTCGCGTACGAGAGCGCACTGCTTGGACGTCAGGAGACGATCGAGCCCGGCTATCTCGCGACGCGTCTCGACACGTATCGCGCGCTCGATGCACACGATTACGCGACTGCCGCGAAGCTCGCGACGCGCGCGATCGCGGAGGCGCGATGCACGATCGAACGGATCGACGCGTCGCTCGATTGTCTGTACGCCGTGTTCTCGGCCGGCTACTGGGATGAAGCGCGGGCCATCGCGGTCGATGCGCTGCGCGAGGTCGAGGAGACGCAGGGCGATCGCGCCGCGGGCGGCATCCTCTTCACGCTCGCGTTTCTCGCGGCCGACGACGCGCAGTGGACGCGTGCCTCGCAGTGCATTGCGCGCATGCGCCACTACTACGGCGCCACGCGCGACGAGATCCGCCTGCGCGAGCTGCAGCTCCTCTCCGCGCATCTCGACTTCTCGCGCGGCCGCTTCGGTGACGCGCGCCATGCGGCCGAATTCGTGCTCGATGCCGCGGCGGATCACGATCAGATCCGCGAGGCCGCGGCGCTGATCCTCGACGAGATCGATCGCGTCGAGCATCGCAAATCGCCGCGGCGCGCGAGAGGCAGGAGCGGAAACGCAGAGCTCGATCGGCGCTTCGCGGGCGAGACTCCGGCCGGTGCGAACGCGGCGAAACTGAAGTCGTTCCGCGACGCGCTCGCACGCGGCGACGGCGCGACGGCGCAGAAGATCGCATCGGAGCTCGATCTCGTCATCGAAACGCCCGACGACAGCGAACTGCGCATCCTCCGCGCGGCCGCGACGCGCGAGTTTCCGTTCGCGCCTCACGATTTCGATCGCCGATGGTGCTTCGCCACCCGCAATCGCCTCGGCCAGTGGAACGCGATCGGATCGCACGCGCCGGATGCTTTTGTCATCCCGAGCGGAGTCGAGGGATCCGGGCGGGTGGAGGCGCGCGATGGCAACGCTTCCGACTGGATCCCGTGCAGCGAACGCGAGCTGCTGTATTTCGAAGGCTCGTCGCGATGGTCGCCCGACGCGCGTGAGGCGGTCGCGGCGATCTTTCGCTCGCGTGCGGAAAACGTCCGTTTGCATCGCATCGTCGAGCAGGAGGAATCGGCGCGCGAGACGACGCGAACGGATGCAGTCGACGGCATCGTCGGCGACTCGGCCGCGATGCGCGATATCTATTCGCTCGTCGTTCGCGTCGCCCGCCGCGACGTTCCCGTCTGCATCCTCGGCGAATCCGGCACCGGCAAGGAGCTGATCGCGCGTGCAATCCATCGGCAGTCGCCGCGGCGCGCGAAGACCTTTACCGCGGTCAACTGCGCCGCACTTCCCGAGAACCTCATCGAGAGCGAGCTCTTCGGACACGTGCGCGGCGCGTTCACCGGCGCCGATCGCGATCGCGCGGGCCTCATCGAGACGACCGACGGCGGCACGCTGTTTCTCGACGAGATCGGCGAGCTGCCGCTGACCGCGCAGGCGAAGCTGTTGCGCTTTCTGCAGGAGGGCGAGTTCCGCCGCGTCGGCGACACGGTCAATCGCAGCGCCGACGTGCGCATCGTCAGCGCGACGAATCGCAAGCTCGAGAGCGCGGTCGAAGAGGGTCACTTCCGCGACGATCTCTACTACCGCGTGCGCGGCGTCGAGATCGTGCTCCCTCCGCTGCGCGAGCGCGCGGCCGACATTCCGCTCCTCGCCGCGCACTTTCTCGCCGGCGAGCGCGCGCGGCACAAGGGCGGCGCGTCGATGCTCTCGCCGGACGCCGAGGCGGTGTTCGTGGCGTATGCGTGGCCGGGGAACGTGCGCGAATTGCAGAACACGATTCGCGCCGCGCATGCGATGGCCGGCGATGCGAAGCAGATCGAGATCGAGCATCTGCCGGAACGGTTGCGCGGCGTCACGCCGTCGCGCGCCGCGGCGGGCTCGTATCAGGACGCCGTGACGCGCTTCAAACGCGATCTGATCGAGAGCTCGCTCGCGCAGGCGAACGGCAATCAGAACCGCGCCGCGGCGATGCTGAAGATCTCGCGGCAGGCCCTCGCGTATCAGATTCGCGAGCTCGGAATCCTCGTCAAAAACAGTCCGCAAACCAGGCTGTAACAGAACGAGAAAGGCGCTGTGGCGAAACAGCGGCGCGCGCTTGCTCTTCCGAAGATCGGACGTACACTCGCCCCACTTCGGACAAGGGCATGTCACTCCGCGCAGCCACGCGACTTTTGATCCTTGCAGCCCTCGCGGGCTGCGCTTTGTACAGCGACGTGTCGATCGCGCCGCTGTTGCTCACGCCTGCGGCGATCGACCGCGGTGCGGACATTTCGCAGTCGCTGCGGCGCTCGGATTACCTGCGCGCGATCGAGATCGCATCGCTGTCGGAAGCGCGCGTGCGCCATAACGTCAATGATCTCGCCGGCGTCGGCAACGCGCTGCTCGCGGCGGGACGCTATGAAGACGCGCGCGCGTCGTTGCGCGCCGCCCTCGATCTCAATCCATTCCACACGACTTACGCCGACATCGCGTGGAGCCTCTCGCAGGTCGAGTACCTCTCGAACAATTACGAGGGAAGCCTCGAGTGGGCGCAGATCGCGCGCGATCACGGCCTGCAGATCCGCCAGTGGCATCTCGATTACCTCGGCGCGCTCGCGAAGTTTCCGGTCTATCGCTTCACCGGTCTGCCGTCGGCGGAGCTGCCGATGCGGTTCGGACGGCCCGACGTGCCGCGCATCGACGTGCGCGTGAATCGTTCGCAGGACGTGCAGGCCGTCATCGACACCGGCGCGGTGCTGTCGATCATTTCGGAGCGGCTCGCGTCGTCGCTTCCACTGAAATCACTGCCCAAAGTCGAGGGCACGTTTTACGGTCTTCTGGGCGAGCCGATTCCGGTGCGCTTCGGCATCCTCGACACGCTGGAGCTCGGCGACATCGTCGTGCAGAACGTTCCGGTCGCGATCATGCCGGACAACAAGCTGAAGTTCTTCATCAGCGACAAGAACTCCGCCACATCGCAGAAGCAGGAGTTCAACATGGATCTCCTCCTCGGCGTGAATCTGCTGAAGGAGTTCCGCATCGTGATGAACTTCGACCGGCATCGCCTCGAGCTGACGAAGCTCACCGAGCACGATCGCCATCCGGCCGCGGATCAGAACCTTTTCTTCGAAGGCTTCCGCCCGCACGTGCGGGGCACGATCAACAAACACGGCTGGTTTCTCTTCGTGCTCGATACCGGTTCGGAAGTGACGTTCCTCAACGAAACGCATATCAACGGTCTGCCCGTGCAGCAGATGGCCCCGCGCGCGCACAACGCGACGCTTCAGGGCCTCGGCGGCTCGCAGAAGCGCGGCGCGAAAGTCGAGAACGTGGAGATCGGCATCGACAAGTGGGCGGGCTCGTTCAAGACCGTGCCGATGTACGGAAGCGACGACAAGGAACGCGGCGTCGGCATCATCGGCGAGAACTACCTCAAGCACTTCAACGTCGTGCTCGACTTCGGCCGGATGCGGCTGGATCTGGCGCGGCGGTAGTCGGTAGTCGGTAGCCGGTAGTCGGTGTTTGTGCGACGCGCACCGCACGAACACCGACTACCGACAACCGACTACCGACCACCGCGCGGAGCGCGCTACTTTTTCTCCCGCTCCGCCTTCTTCCGCTCCGCCCACCCTTCGATCGTGCGCTGCGGTGTGCGGCTGAGCGACAGCGCGCCGGCGGGTACGTCCTTCGTGATCGTCGATCCCGCGCCGACGTAGGCGCCTTTGCCGACGCGCACCGGCGCGACGAGCTGCGTGTCCGATCCGATGAAGACCTCATCCTCGAGCACGGTCTTGTGCTTGTTCACGCCGTCGTAGTTGCAGGTGATCGTGCCCGCGCCGATGTTCACGTCCGCGCCGACGTCGGCGTCGCCGATGTACGAGAGATGCGACGCCTTCGCGCCCTCGCCGAAGACCGCCTTCTTCGTTTCGACGAAATTGCCGACCTTCACTTTGCGGCCGAGGCGCGTGCCGGGGCGGAGGTGTGAATACGGACCGACGCTCGCGTCCTGTTCGATGACCGCGTCCTCCGCGACGGTGCCGGTCTTGAAATGAACGTCATCGCCGGCGGTGACGTTGATGAGATGCACGCCCGGCTCGATGACGCATCGCTCGCCGATGCGCGTCTGACCTTCGATCGTGACGAACGGATAGACGACGGAGTCGGCACCGATTGCGACCGTCGAATCGATGACGACCGTCGATGGATTGCGAAACGTCACGCCCTCACTCATCAGCTTCGACACGACACGCCGTTGGATTTCGTTTTCGACCTGCGCGAGCTCCGCGCGTGAGTTCACGCCGAGGGCTTCGATCGGGTCGTCGGCGATCACCGCGCCGACGCGCTGGCCGCGCTCGCGCAGCACGTGCAGCAGATCCGGGAGGTAGTACTCGCCCTGCGCGTTGTCGGTCGAGAGGCCGCGCAGGTCATCGAAGAGATGCTCGCCGTCGAAAACGTAGATGCCGGCGTTCACTTCGTCGATGCGCTTCTCGTCTTCGCTCGCGTCGCGGAACTCGACGATGCGCGTCACGTTGTCGTGCACGTCGCGCACGACGCGGCCGTACATCGCGGGATCGTCGAGCCGCATCGTGAGCAGTGTGAGCGCGTTCTGATTGCGCTCGTGCTCGTCGAGCAGGCGCTGCAGCGTCGCGGGCCGCGTGAGCGGAACGTCGCCCGAGAGAATGAGGACGCGGCTCTTCGGTGAGACGTGCTCCGCGGCCTGTAGCACCGCGTGTCCCGTGCCGAGCTGTTGCTCCTGAATCGCGTAGCGCGCGCGCTCGCCGATCGCCTTCTGCACGGCATCGCGCTGATGACCGATGACCATCACCGGCGGGCGCGTCGTGAGTCCCGACGCGAGATCGAGGACGTAGTCGATGATCGGACGTCCTGCGGCGCGATGGAGAATCTTGATCGTCGAGGACTTCATCCGCGTGCCGAGGCCGGCCGCGAGGATGATCACTTCGAGGTTGTCGTTCATGTCGTCTTTCTCATCCGCTCGAGCGACCGGCCGTAGCGGTCGTAGAGGCGGAAGACCGTGTCGGCGAGCGCGTGCGGATCGTGCCGCACGTAGTTGCCTTCGGAAATGATGTCGCCGAAGAACGGCGTCACGCCGAGCTCGCGGATCGCGCTGAGGTCGAACTGCACGGGGAACTGATTCATCGCCGCGTACGACTGCAGGATCGACTCCGACGGACGGCGTCCGTTCATGACCATCACGTCGACGACGAGACCCGCGTGCTCGATGATCGCGCTGAGGTGATCCTGCGCGGCATAGCAGTCGGTCTCGTTCGGCTGGGTCATCACGTTGCAGACATACACGCGCAGTGCCTTCGCCTGGCGCAGCGCGTCCGCGATCGGTTGGATCGCGAGATTCGGCAGCACCGACGTGTAGAGCGATCCCGGTCCGATGAGGATGAGGTCCGCTTCGGCGAGCGCGGCGAGTGCGCGATCGGTCGGCTGCGCGTCGGGAGGATCGATGCCGAGGTGCACGATGCGCGCGTGGCGCTTGTTCGTTGGAGGCGCCTCGCCGATCGGTGAGCCGCTGATCTCGACCTCGCCGATGAGCTCCGTCCCGTCCTCGAGCGTCGCGCGCAGGCGAATGTCTTCGAGCGTCGACGGATAGATCTCTCCTCGGATCGCGAGGACTTCCGACGCGGCGAGAATCGCCTTGTCGAACGTGCCGGTGATGTCGGTCATCGCGGTCAGCAGCAGGTTGCCGAGCGAATGGCCCTTCAGCGCGGAGTCCATTTCGAAGCGATATGCGAAGAGCTGCGAGAGCAGCTGTTCCTCTTCCGCGAGCGCGACGATGCAGTTGCGAACGTCGCCCGGCGGCAGCACGCCGAATTCCTTGCGCAGCACGCCGGAGCTGCCGCCTTCGTCGGTGACCGTGACGATCGCGCCGAGGCGCTGGATGGACCAGGACGAGGTCGAGCCGACGTAGCGCTTGAGCCCTCGCAGCAGCGTCGAGAGGCCCGTTCCGCCGCCGATCGCGACGATCTGAAGACCGCGGGTCATGTCGCGGGCGGATTATGGACCAGCCTCACGATGGCGGGGCTGATTCAGGCTTTCGAAGAGCGCTCGCGAATGAGGCGCCCGAGGTGGAACTGCAGCGGAGCGAGCAGCGTGTAGTGTGAGGTGAGCCGGCTCTGCCGCTCCGCTTCGCCGACGAAGAGATCGCGCATCGTCACCGCGCGCTCGCGGTACCAGCGGTCGTCGACGTCGCCGTGCGCGCGCTTCTCGTCGAGCACCTGCATGATGTGATCGCGGTCGATGATCTCCGGATGGTGATTGACGCCGAAGAAGCGCGGCATCGCGCCTGAGGCATCGCGCGCGAGCTCGACCATCGTCATGCCCGGACTCGACGCCGCATCGAACGCGATCGGTAGGGCTTTGCCGGGCGACTCCAGCACGAGATCGAAGAGGCGATTGTCGACGACGCGGAAGTGACGGCCGTCGGGAAGATCCTGCGCGAACTGTTCGAACCACGGATGCCGCGATGCCTCATCCGACAAACGATTGGTCGGCATGCCGCTGCTCTTTTCGGCGCGCAGCTCCGGCCGCGCGATTCCCGACCAGCGGCAGACCAGGCCGAACGTGTGACACACCGCGAAGAGGGCCGCGTCGCGATGCGCGAGGATGTCGTCGAACAAACGGAACAGCGGCTTTTCCCACGCCGCGCTCTCCTCGATGCCCTGACTCCACTCGCTCGCGCCGTCGTTGAGACGCGGATCGAGATGACCCGGACCGCCGGTGCCGATGTAGAGCTGAAAGCGTCCGTTCGGCGACTCGGGCACGGCGAGCGCGCGGCGCACGTCGTACGACAACAGACGCACTTTCATCCCCGCGTCCGTGAGCTCGTCGCGGAATGACTCCGCGGCTTCGAGCACGGCATGCGCGAGCGAGTCGTGACCGACGTTGGGCCACGAGTGATTCATGTCCAGGAGGGCCACGTCGATGCGGGACGCGTCAACGGGCGGAACGGAGTCGTCTTCGAGGCGCACGTATTCGAAGAAGTCGAGCGCCTCACGAATGTCGAGCCGAGTCATCACTGGGGAACTGAGCACCTTTCAGACCACCCCGTATTCCGTCTCGCCGACGATGGTGTCGACGACGTCGCGGAGGTCGCCGCGCTTTTCGAATGCGGCGAGCTGGCGATCGGCGCCGGGGCGGTTTTTGAGAATCTCGCGCGCATAGTAGACGTCCTTGCGCGAGCCGAGCTCATCGACGACGTCGTCGACGAATTCGAGCAGCTCATCGATCAGCGCTTCGAACGGCACTTCCTCGCGCTTGCCGAAGTCGATGAGCGGACCGTCGATGCCGAAGCGCGCCGCGCGCTGCTTGTTCTCATTGATCAGCGAGCGGCGGTAGAGCCGCCAGCCCATGTTCTGCGAGTAGAGCTTCCAGAGCTTCTTCGTGATCGCCTGGAACAGCGCCGCGAAGCAGAGCGTCTCGTCGACGCGCATCGGCACGTCGCAGATGCGGTACTCGAGCGTCGGGAAGAACGGATGCGGACGCATGTCCCACCAGATCTTCTTCGCGTTGTCGATGGTCTTCGTCTCGACGAGCGTCTGCACGTATTCGTCGTACTCGGATGCGGATCGGAAGAAATCGGGCATGCCCGTGCGCGGAAAACGCTCGAACACCTTCGCGCGATAGCTTTTCCATCCGGTGTTCTGTCCGCACCAGAACGGCGAGTTGACCGACAGCGCGAACACGTGCGGGAGGAAGTAGCGCGCCGCGTTCATGATCTGGATGCGCGTCTCGTGGTCCTCGACCGCGACGTGCACGTGCAGACCGAAAATCAGGTTCGCGCGCGCGAGCATCTGCAGCTCGTACACGATGCGGTCGTAACGCGCGCCCGCGGTCATCGGGATGTCTTTCCAGTGCGAGATCGGATGCGTGCCCGCGGCGGCGATGCGCAGGCCGTTTTCCTTCGTCAGGGTGATGATCTCGCGGCGCAGGCGGATGATCTCGCGCCGCGCCTCTTCGATGTTCCGGCAGATCGGCGTGCCGACCTCGATCACCGGATCATGCATCTCGCGCTTGATCTCTTCCTTGAGCCGCTTCTCCCCCTCGGCAAACATCTCCTGGATGTGAGACTTCAGCTCGCGCGTGTTCGGATCGACGACCTGGAACTCTTCCTCGATGCCGAGGGTGAAGCTCGGTTGCGATGCCATGAGGTGGAAGTATAGAGGGCGGAGCGCAGAGGGCAGAGGGCGGAAGAACGATCGCTTTCCTCTGCCCTCCGCCCTCCGCCCTCTGCAATCTCAGATGGGATCCGCCGGGTCCTTGTCGGTCTTCATCACCTGCGGCCAGCTTCCCGTCAGCTCGACCTTTCGATCGGCCATCGCCATCTCGATCAGCGTGTCGGCCATGTTGTCGACCATCCACGCGAAGTTCTCTTCACCGACGGAGAAGCGGTCCGCGTCCGGCGCGCAGTTCATGAAATCGATCGCGTAGGGGATGCCGTCGCGCACCGCGAACTCGACCGTGTTCATGTCGTAGCCGAGAATCTCGCAGAGCGCGACCGCGTCGCGATGAATGCGCGCGTCGAGCTCGGGCGGGGTGTGATAGTTCGCGACGTAGCGAAGATGGTGCGGCTGCTTCGGGTCGTACTGCATCACCCGCACGCGCTTCCGGCCGATGACGTAGCAGCGATAGTACGCGTCGAACTCGATCGCTTCCTGGGCCATCATCGTCAGGTCGCGGGTCTGGTCGTACGCCGCGAAAAACTCTTCGGGGTCGTGGACCTTGTACACGTCCTTCCAGCCGCCGCCGTAAGCCGGCTTCATGAAGATCGGCCATCCGAGGTACGCGAAGACCTCGTCCCAGTTCACCCACTCCATGTTGCGGAACGACTTCGCCTCGGTGTTCGGCGGGTACTGCTTGTGCGGCAGCAGCACCGTGCGCGGGACGGCGACGTTCGCGGCCTTCGCGGCGAGGTTGTCGAAGAACTTGTCGTCGGCGGACCACCAGTACGGATTGTTCACGACGTGCACGCCCGACGCGGCGGCGCACTTCACGTACGTGCGGTAGAACGGCACCTCGTGACTGATGCGGTCGAGGATCAGATCGTAGGGAAAGACGCCGTCGTCGCGCAGCGCCGAGATCCGGCAGATGCCCGCCTCGACCTTATCGCCCGCGCGCTCGTTGATCTTCTCGATGAGCGCCCACGGGAACGTGTCTTCCATTCCGAACAGCAGACCGATTTGCTTTTTTCGCATGACTTTCTCCGACCGTTCGTCATCCTGAGCTTGCGAAGGATCTCTTCGTCGCCACAGCCGGCGTGGAAGAGTTCCTTCGCCGTCTTCGCGGCTCAGGATGACGTAGTCTCAAATTGGTGCGGCAGTATAGAGTTTCACCATGTATCGCGAACACGTGAAGTGGTGGTCCCCCTCGCTCGGCCGCGACATGGAGCTGCTCTGGTTCGGGAAGTTCGGACGTCCGGTCTGGCTCTTCCCGACGAGCGCGGGCCGCTACTACGAAAACGAGGATTTCCATCTCGCCTCGTCCGTCGAGGACAAGGTCGACGCGGGCGAGATCCAGCTCCTTCTGCCGGACACCGTGAACGACGAGAGCTGGTACAACAAGTCGGTTCATCCCGCCGTGCGCGCTGCGCGTCACGTGCAGTACGACAGGTACCTGCGCAACGAGCTCGTGCCATACACGTTCAATCGCGCGCAGCGCGGCGATCTCGTCGTCTACGGCGCGAGCTTCGGCGCGTATCACGCGTCGAACTTCGCATCGCGTTATCCCGACGTCGTCGCGAAGGCGATCTGCTTTTCGGGCGTGTACGACATCCATGCGCAACTCGACGGTTACTGGGACGACAACTGCTACTTCAACTGCCCGACCTCGAACATCCCGAACATGGATGCGGAATGGGTCGGCAAGTTGTCGCGCGTGAGCTGGGTGATCGCGACCGGCGAGCACGACTCGCTCGTGCAGGAGAACCGCGACTTCTCGAACCTGCTCTGGGCGAAGGGCATCCCGAACTATCTCGAGATCTGGCCGGGACAGTTCGGTCACGACTGGCCGTGGTGGCGGGAGCACCTTCGACGATTCGTTTGATCTATGGTGTAATCCCATAAATGTCCCGATTCGCGGCCTTTCTTCTTGTTGCAGCCCTTCCCCTTTCCGCCCAGACCCGTTCGGTCATCGTCGAGTTCAAACACGACGGTGTGACGGCGACCGCGCATCGCGACTTTCACGAGCGCCTTCGCAGCGACGTACGGCCCGACGGCATTCGTCACGAGTATTCGCGAGTCTTCTTCGGCGCGGCGATCCGCGCCGACGCAAACGAGATCGCGCGCATCCGTGCGCTGCCGTACGTCGCGAGCGTCCATGAGGACCACACGCTGCATGCCCTGGCGTTCGATGAGCATGACGTCCGCGAAGCTCCGCGCGCGGCTGCGATCGATCTTCCGACGCGCGGCAGAGGAATCACGATCGCGATCATCGACACGGGCGTCGACTACCACCACCCGTTGATCCGCGCCGGGTACGCGGGCGGATACGACTTCGTGAATCGCGACGACGATCCGCTCGACGACAGCGGCCACGGTACGCACATCGCCGGAATCGCGGCGACGGTCGCGCCCGAGGCGACGATCGTCGCGTACAAGGTGCTCGACGCGAACGGCACCGGCAGCGAGTCGGATTTTCTCGCCGCGCTCGAGCGCGCCGTCGCAGATCACGTTCAGGTCCTCAACGCGAGCCTCGGATTTCTCGAGGGGACCGCGGATCACGTTCTCTCCCGCGCGGTCGACAACGCCGTCGCGGCCGGGATCGTGGCGGTCGTCTCGGCGGGCAATTCGGGGAACTCGGGCGTCGGCACGATCACGACACCGGCGACGTCGCGGCGCGCGATCACCGTCGGGGCGCTCGACGCCGGCGGCAACGACGTGGCGTTTTTCAGCTCGCGCGGTCCGACGCCGGGGCTGCTCACGTTCAAGCCGGACATCGCTGCGCCGGGCGTGAACGTCGTCTCGGCGAAGCTCGGTGGCGGAACGGCTGCGGCCAGCGGAACGTCCGTTTCCTCGCCGTACGTCGCAGGCGCGGCGGCGCTTCTTTTGTCGCTGCATCCCGACTGGACGCCGGACCGCGTGAAATCGGCGCTCGTGCGATCGGCGGCGCCGGCGGGCGGCGATGCGTTCGCGCGCGGCGGCGGAAAGGTCGACATCGTCGCCGCGGCGAGCGCGACGCTCGAGGTCAGTGAGACCGGCCTCAGTTTCGGCGGTAACGGCGCGCTCGAGGGGACGCGGACGGAATCGCGGCGATTCACGGTCGCGAATCGCGGCACGCAGCGCCAGACGCTGACGCTCTCCGCGCAGAGCACGCCGAACGGCTGCGCGATCACGATCAACCCGCCGTCGCTCGATCTCGCGACGGGACAATCCGCCGAAGTGACGGTGCAGCTCGCAAGTGATGCAGCGTCGATGCGTCCGCCGTCGGTCGCGGTCGTCAGCGGCGACATCGTCGCGGCGGGGACGTCGTCGTTCGTCGTTCCGTGGGCCCTGGTCCGCGGCGCGCGCGCGACGACGCGTTACGAAGGGCTCGTCGAGAACGCGGTCGCGTTCGGCGATCGCTTTCGCAACGGCGTTCGCATCGATGACGCGAATTTCGAATTCTGGGTGCCGTCGAACGTCGCCCAGGACTACCTGATCCTCACCGGCGAAGAGCCGCCGCGTCTGATGACGACCGAACATCGCGCGACGGACAACGACCTCGTGAGCTTCAAGGCATCGGACGCGACGCTGACGCTCGATCTGCAGGGCCACGACCGCGACGGAGTGCGCCTCGCCGATCTTCCGCGCGTCGCGGGCCGCAGCGAGCAGTGGGTGCGTTTGCGCATGATCGGCACGGGCGTGAATGCGTTCTTCAATGCAGTGCTGACGGGCGCGTCGAAGATCCTCGCGACGCCGATTCCGTCGCGGCTGAAGCTCGAGACCGCGGAGATCTACGCGGACGTCGATGCGATGCGCGGCTACGTCGTGCAGCACCGGCCGATGACCGGTCTTGTGGCGAGCGTCGCGCTGACGAACGATCCGTACGTGCACGCCCGGTTGCTGTGGCCTCTGGGCGAGCTCACCGCCTGCTACGTCTTCGGTGATTTCGCACGCAACGCCCTCTCGCCGGAAGGGTGCGTCTCGCGCGATGCCGGCGCCGCTCCGTTCGATCTCTACACGACACCCGAAGTGAGCAGCGAGCGTTACGTCGCGCTGCTGTTCGCGCGCGACGGCTTCGAAACGCCGCCATTCCGCGCGTTCAACGGAACGATCGTTGCGACCGAAGAGCCGACGCCGGCCGCGGCGGCGTATCGCATCGCGAACGAGGGCGAGGCGCGCGTCGGCGCGGGACCGTCGTTTCCGCTGCGATTCTTCGGAACGGGTCCGGTTCCGAACGGACCTCCGCCCCGCGGCTTCACCGGTCCCCTCGGCGAGATCCTGACGAATGCGACCGCGACGTCGTACTTCACGATGCGCGACGCAAACGGCGCGATCGTCGCGAAAGGAGCGCTCGACACGCCGTCGGTCAGCGAGCCCGAAATTCGACCCGGCTATCGCCTGCAGGTGATCGCTTCCGGCCTCAGCGTCGCGGGACACAACTCGCGCGGTCAGCTCGACGTGCAATTCGCGGACGAGGCGGACCAGATCATCGCGCCGACGATCACGTCGTTGCAGCTGCTGTCATCGGGCGGCACACCGACCGACACGCTGCAGCGCGGCGAAGCGGCGACGCTTCGCTTCGCGGCCGCGGACTACGTGACGCAGGGCTCGGACATTCGCGCACGCGGCGTGCTCGCGCCGCACGTGTCCTGGCGCGTTGCGGGCACGACGGACTGGCACGGGCTGCCTTTGACTGAAACCGCAATTGAACTGACGACGCGCGACACGCTGAAGCACCTGCCGTCCGGCTCGATCCTCAGCGTCGACATGCGCGACGCGACCGCGATCGACAACGTCGCGATCGATCTGCGCTTCGAGTTCGAGGATGTCTTCGGCAACAAGGTCGCGTGGACCCAGGAGCCGGCATTCGTGGTGGGAAGTCCCGCGAAACAAACGCGGAGGCGTTCGTCATCCTGAGTCGCGAAGACGACGAAGGACCTCTTCGTCGCCAGGTGTGGCGCAGGAGAGGTCCTTCGCTTCGCTCAGGATGACGAATCGTTAGTGCGACGCGACGCCGGCCTTTTTCTTCGCGATCAGATCCTTGATCGTCGCGGCCGGAATCGATCCCGTGATTTTGATCGTGTCGTCCGTGCGCGAGACGTCGAACCGGCGCAGCACCGGCACGAGCTCGGGCGACTTGTCCTTCACCGCGAGGCGAAGCGCGGAGAGCGCGCCGCGGACGGTGTCCTCGAGGAGTTGCAGCGTCTCGGCATCGCTCGACACGCCGAACGCACCGAGCTTCAGCGAGTCGCCGGTGTCGGTCGCCCACAGCGCGACGGTGGAGAGCGTCTTGATCGCGAGCGCGAGCGGCTGATTCGCGCCGTTGTTGCCCGGCACGCTCGGCGAGCCGGTCAGGCGCTGCGCGCGCGTCACGTCGATGACCGCCCACGCGGTCGCATTCGAATCGATGCGCGAGATCTGCGGACCGAACGCGCTCGTGCCCGGGAATCCCGTGCCGCCGGCTTCACGCGCGGCGAGCGCCGCGACGACCGCGCGCTCGGTGCCCGCGATCACGAGCTTCGACGACGGGAACGCAACCGCGCCCGGACCGTTGTCGTCATCGCCGTTTTCGTGCTTCGGCGCCAGGAGGTAGCCATCCTTGCGGACCGCGCCGCGTGCGACGAGTGCGTTCGCGAGGCGCTCCGGATTGAAGCGGCCTTCGGCGACGACGAGGATGTCCGCTTCGTTGCCGAGAGCGGTGCGAGGCGTGGTCGCGACGACGATGCGATCGACGTCATGCGCCGGATCGAGTCCCGCCTCGGCGATGAACTTCGCGCCATCGCCATCGGCGCTGAATTTGTCGGTGTGCTGGAAGAGCACGCCCGAAAGCGGGCTCGTACGCATGTCGCTGAGCTTCACGACGCCGACCGTGACGGCATTTCCCGGCACGAGTGAAAGCGCGTCGTCCTTCGCCAGCGCGGGGATCGCCGCGAGCGCGAACAGCACCAGAAGAGAAAGGGCATTGCGGGTCTTCATCAGAACTCCTTTCGAGTGAACAACCATGAAGCGAGAACAAGACATCCGACGGCAAATGCCGCGGTGGTCAAAAACGGCTGAGGGGAGAGCGCGCTGGCGATCCGCTCCGGGATCGCTTCGCCGCCGACGAACGCAACCACGGACTGGCCGAGCTCGGCGGTCTTCGGGAAGACCCAGTACAGCGTCTCGATCAGATTCGCCTGCCACTGCTTCGAGACCGCGGCCGCGATCTTGTCGTGCGCCGCGAGCATCAGACCGAAGAAGAAGATGCCGTACGTCGTCATGATCGACACCGCGGTCGATGACGTGATGACGCCGACGAGAAACGCGAACGCCATCAGCGTCGCGATCACGAACATGATGATCAGACCTGCCGCGAGGAAGCGGCCGTGCGTGACGCCGGTCTTCCACGCGACGATCGCCCAGATCGTCCCGATCAGATAGACGACGTTCGATCCCGCGAGCAAAAGGCCCGCGCCGTAGCGCGACATCAGCAAACCGACGCGCGACACCGGCCGCGAGAGGTAGAGGTCGACCGTGCCCTTGTCCTGCATGCGCGGCACGAGATGCGCGGTCGCGAACACCGCGAGGAAGGTGCAGATGAAATAAAGGATCACCGAGAAGCCGGATTCAAATCCGAGGACGAGCTTCTCGATCGAGATCTCGTTGTTGCGCATCTCGACTTGTTTTCCGAAGAGCTTCGCACCCGCGAGCGCACCGTTCACGATGTCGAGATTGACCGCCGACGCAAAGATGATGATGAACAGCGTCGACAGGAAGAAGTAAGCGACGAGCGTCCAGCGAGCCGCAGCCTCGCGGAAAACGTCTTCGATGTTGGCGACGAGCGCTTTCATTTCGGGTTCACCTCGGCGTCCGGTGCCTTGATCAGGTCCACGAACACATCCTCGAGCGTCGAGCGCACAGGCGTCAGCTCGTTGAGCATGCCGCCGCTCGCGCGAAGTTTGTCGACGAGCGCGTTGAGGTGCTGCACGTCGGCGACGGAGAGAACGACGTGGCCGTTGACGCGCTCGACGCCGGCGCCGCTCTCGCGGAATGAGGCGACGAGGCTGTCGTCGATCGGCGTCGCGACCATCTTGTACGTCGCCTGTTTGCGGGTCAGCTCCTCGACCGTGCCGAAGGCCGCGACTTTTCCCTTGCGCAGCATCGCCACGCGATCGCACGTCAGCTCGATCTCCGAAAGCAGATGCGAGTTGAGGAGCACCGCGACGCCGTTCTTCGCTTCCTCGCGGAGGAGATCGCGAATCTCGCGGCGGCCGACCGGATCGACGCCGTCGGTCGGCTCGTCGAGCAGAAGCAGTCGCGGCGAATGGATCAGCGCGCAGGCAAGTCCGAGGCGCTGGGTCATGCCCTTCGAGAACTTCTTCACGCGAACGTCGGCCCACTGCGGGATGCGCACGCGCTCGAGCAGCAGGGGGATGCGCTTCTCGATGTCCGCGCTGTTCATGCCCGACATGCGTCCGAAGATGCGCATGGCCTGACGCGCGGTGAGGTAGTTGGGGATCTTGTGACCTTCGGGAAGGTAGCCGACGCTGCGGCGCGACTCGGGATCGCGGACCGGAAGGCCGGCGATTTTCGCTTCGCCGGCCGTGGCGCGCGTGAGGCCGAGGAGGATTTTGACGGTGGTCGTCTTCCCCGCGCCGTTCGGTCCGAGAAGACCGAACAGCTCGCCTTCGCGAACCGTGAAATCGATCCCGTCGAGCGCCGTGATCCGGCCGTAGTGCTTTTTGAGGCCCGACACCTCGATCTGGGTGTTCATGGACCCTTGATACGAAGCGTCGGGCCGGAGGTTGCGATTCATGGGAAATGAACTTTACGACATAAAGTTCATTTCCGACAAGGCCAACTTTTTCGTCATCCTGAGTCGCGAAGACGACGAAGGACCTCTTCTACGAAACGGTTGGCGTAAAAGAGATCCTTCGCTTCGTTCAGGAAGACGAGCGAGGCCGCAATCACGCGACTTTCGCGACGCCGAACCCTTCCATTCTTCTCTCGACGACCGCCCAGTCGACGTTGGCCATGAAGGCCTCGATGTACTTCGGACGATCGGCCGGCTTGAAGTCCAGCAGGAATGCGTGCTCCCACACGTCCATCACGAGCAGCGGGATGAAGCCCGCGACGTTGCCGGTCTCGTGCAGCTCGATCCAGTGATTGGAGACGAATCCGTTCGATGGATCGAGGTAGCAGATCGCCCAGCCGACGCCTCGCATCTTGCCGACGCTGACGAAGTCCGCCTTCCAGATGTCGTAGCTCGGAAAGCTGCGGCCGATCGCGTCGCGGAAACGTCCGCGCGGCGGATCGTCGCCGCCATTCCGCTTCATGTTCCCGAAGTAGTACTCGTGCAGGACCATGCCGTTGTACTCGAACCCGAGGCGGCGGGTGAGCTCGGAATAGGCGGGCATTTCCTCCTTGTCGACCTTGCCGTCGGCGAGGATGTCCGCGATTTTCTGCGTCAGCGTGTTCGTGTTCGTGACGTAGCCCTCGTAGAGCGTGAAATGCATTTCGAGGGTCTTGTCGGAGATGCCGGTGAGATTGGAGAGATCGAAGATTTTTGGTTTGTAGGTTTTGCTGTCCATGCTGTTTTGTGTTGCAAACCTCTTGCGTGAACTCTGAGCGAAGCGAAGAGTCAATGGAGCAGGTTGCGCCGAGGTCGCCAGTGGCGGGATTTCGGAGCGTTGCTCCGTTGACCCTTCGCTGCGCTCAGGGTTTTGGTCGAAGAACCCGAAAGGCCGCGTACACATATGGATAGTTGGGCCTGAACCAGTTTCTGAAGCCCGGTCTGATGAGCTCGCGCGCGGTTGCGGGTGATGCGCCTTTCATCACGTAATGCGCGTTGTCGAAGAAGTCGGCGGAGTACTGCAGGTACGACGGCATCGGCCTGAACCCTTCGAACGGCGCGAAGAACGTCGACGTCCACTCCCATCCGTGACCGACGTCGAATTGCACGACGTCAAGCGCACGGTGCCATTCGGCTTCCGTCGGCAGGCGCATCCCTTTCCATTTCGCGTACGCGCTCGCCTGGTCGTGCGTGACCCAAACCGCCGCGTTCGGATCGAGCGGCTCGAGCGCAAACATCCCGCGACGCTGATCGCCGCTCCAGAAGTGCGGCGCCGTCGCGCCGGTCGCGTCGATGAACTCGCGGTATTCGCCGTTCGTCACGATCGACGTGATCTCGAACGCATCGACGTGCACGTCGTGCGCGGGGAACTCGTTGTCCCAGCCGAACGTGCCTTCGGGAGTGCCGAGGTGCGCGAGGCCGGACGGAACGATGGCGGATGGCAGATGGCGGATCGCCGACGGAGGTCTGCTGAGGCTATCTGCCATCCGCCATCTGCCATCCTTCTTCTCGTACGGGAGGTTATGAAACATGTACAGCAGCGTCTCGTGATGCATCTGCTCGTGCTCGAGAATCGTGAACACGGCTTCGCCGATCGGCACCGTTGCAAGCGCGTCGAGCACGAGCGCATCCGCTGCGTCCGCATACGCGTGCACGTCGTCGCGCGACGGCCAGAGATCGGTCGGACTCTTCACCGCCGCTTCACTATCGGGATCGATGCCCCGCGCGAAGAGAACCTCGAGGTCGTCATCGACGCCCGGCTTTCCGTGCGTGAGCTTGAGCAGCGTGTTGACGGAGAACGCCGGCAGATGGCCTTCGTAGAAAACGATCGGATTGCGCAGCGAGATCGGGCGGTCGTAGTACGCGTCGGGTTGGATCAGATCGAAGAGCCGGCGTGTGAGATCGCGATTGCGGCGGTACCAGTCGATGAGGTCGTCGCGCGTGTAGCCGTTGGGGAATGCGGCGTGTTGCACGGCGGGATTCTAAAGGCGTTGTCAGTTGGTCCGTTGGTCCGTTGGTCCGTGGAGTGAAACCGGCTAACCGACCAACGGACCAACGGACCAACGGACCAACTAGACGGCCATCAGCGCCTCACCCACCGGGACTTCGATGATGCGAAAGGCCGGCTTTTCGGGTGAGCCGGCGGCGAGCACCGGCATGGCGACGTTGTAGACCGGTGTGCCGGCCTTCGTGCGGCCTTCCGGGCTGCCGCGATGCGCGTGGCCGTGAAACACGGCGGTGCAGCGATAGCGATCGAGGGGCTCCTCGAGGCGGCTCGATCCCATGAACGGCATGATCTCCGGCGGCTCCGGATTCACCGTCGCCTGAATCGGCGCGTAGTGCAGCACCGCGATCTTCTGCGGCGTGCGCAGGCGCGCGAGCGCGGATTCGAGCTTCAGCGATTCGTTGATCGTCTCGTGCACGAAGTCCTTGATGATCTTCTCGCCCCACGCGCCGAGGGCGCGGCGTCCGAATCCGCCGCCGAAGCCTTTGACGCCGGCGAAGCCGACGCCGTACACCTCGTGCGAGTCGCCATCGAGAATCACCAGACCCGCGTCGGTGAGAATCGAGATGATCTCCTTCTCCTGGCCCGACTCGTAGTCGTGATTTCCGAGGACGCCGATCGCGGGGATGCGCAGCGAAGTGGTGATCTCCTTCGCGAGAACCTTCGCTTCGTCGACCGTGCCGTAGTCCGTGAGATCACCGCACAGAAGCAGAACGTCCGCGTTCTCACTCGCATCGGAAAACAGCGGCTGAAACGCGCCGGCGGACGTTTTCTTCACGTGAATGTCGGCGCTTGCGGCGATGCGAACGGTCTCTCGCGTCATCAGTTCGTCCCATCGATGGCGATGGAGTCCGTCCAGTGCTCGATCTCGTCCTCCGACATCGTTTCGTGGACGAGTCGCGCGTCCGCGTAGCCCCACTCGTTGACGTCTTTCAGATACTGCTGCCGCGAGAGGATCGTGCCGTAGCAAACTTTCTCCTCGGCATCGCCCGCGTCCGTTTCGTCCTTCACCTTCTGCGTCAGCTCATTCATCACCCACGACGGCACTTTCGAGCGATCGCTCGGATAGATGAAGCCGAACATCACGATGTGCGCGTACAGCGCGCGCCAGAACGGACCGAAGCGATCGATCAGGCGCCGCCAGTCGAGCTCGGAGCCCTGCGCGTGAATGACGTGCGCGACGTCGGCGCCGTCGAATCGCTCGCGCTCCATGATCAGGCCCTTCGACCAGATCATCTCCTCTGCAGGAATCAGATCGACGTCGACGCCGAAGACTTTCTCCGGCACGGCATGGTCGAACCAGAGGTTGTCGACGCGCGCGACGCCGTTGCCGGCGCTGAAGATCAGATCGACGAAGTCCGCGCCCTTGTACGCCTTGCCGAGCCAGTGCGGGAAATTCAGCTCGGCCTTGTACCCGGCCTTCTGAAACTCCCACGCCGCGCGTCGAAAATCTTCGCGCCGGATGAAGACGTCGAAGTCCTTCGTGTGCCGCGCGATGCCGGTGTAGCGCGCGAATGCGTACGCGCCGCCGACGAGGTGCGGAATGCCCGCGCGCGAAAGAATCGCGAGGGCATCGCGATAGAAACGGATGCTTTGGTCGCTGAGAATCGTGTCCGGTATGGCCGCCATGTTTGTGATCTCGCGGATCACGAATCTGCGGCTTCTATGCCGCATGTGAAACGGCTGACACCGCTGCGTGGGGGTCAGGCCTTCACTTTTCACTTTCTCCACACCGTGTGGAGATTTCCGCGTTTGGTGTGCTTCTTCGCTACTGTGCGTGGAGAAAGTGAAAAGTGAAGGCCTGACCCTCAGGCTCGAAGCGCTTTACCGCGCGGAATCGGGACGCATCCTCGCCACGCTGATCCGCCTGCTCGGCGATTTCGATCTCGCGGAAGAGGCGATGCACGACGCGTTTAGTGTGGCGCTCGCGCAGTGGGAGCGCGACGGTGTGCCGGCGAATCCGCGCGCGTGGCTCGTCTCGACCGGGCGTTTCAAGGCGATCGATGCGCTGCGCCGCGGCGCGCGCTTCGACGCGTTGCCGGACGACGTGGCGGAGCAGATCGCGGCAACCGCGGACGACGTGCCTTCGCGCGACGACGAGATCGAAGACGATCGTTTGCGTCTGATCTTCGTCTGCTGCCATCCCTCGCTCGCGCCGGAAGCGCGCATCGCGCTCACGCTGCGCGAGGTGTGCGGCCTGACGACGGAGGAGATCGCGCACGCGTTTCTCACCAGCGCACCGACGCTCGCGCAACGCATCGTGCGCGCGAAGTCGAAGATCCGCGACGCGCGCATTCCGTATCAGGTTCCGTCTCCTGCCGAGCTTCCGGAGCGGCTCGGCGCCGTGCTCCACGTCGTGTATCTCGTGTTCAACGAAGGCTGGTTCGCGTCGTCGGGATCGAGCATGACGCGCAGCGAGCTTTCGAACGAAGCGATCCGGCTCGGACGAGTGCTGAACGAGTTACTTCCCGAGCCAGAAGTCGTCGGACTGCTCGCGCTGATGCTGCTTCAGGAGTCGCGACGTCTCGCGCGCGCCTCGAGCGAAGGCGACGTCATCCTGCTCGAGGATCAGGACCGCGCGCTGTGGAACCAGGAGCAGATCCGCGAAGGCATTGCTCTCGTCGAGCGCGCTCTGGCGACTCGGCGCTTCGGCGCGTACACGCTGCAGGCGGCGATCGCGGCGGTACATGCCGAGGCGAAGACGGCGGCGGAAACGGACTGGGCGCAGATCGTCGCGCTCTACGCGGCACTGCTGCGGATCGAGCCGTCGCCGATCGTCGAGCTCAATCGCGCGGCCGCGGTCGCGATGCGCGACGGCGCCGAAGCGGGTTTGATTCTGATCGACGGGATCATGGAGCGCGGCGAGCTCGCGGAGTACCACCTCGCCCACTCCGCGCGCGCCGAGCTGTACCGCCGTCTCGGCCGCGTCGATGAAGCGCGCGACGCGTATCGCAAAGCGCTCGCGATCGCGGCGCAGGAGCCGGTGCGACGCTTCCTGGAAAAACGGCTTCGCGAAATCGGCTGAAACGAGACGGCGGATAGCAGAGGGCAGATGGCAGAAGCGACTCGATCCCGTGTGCGTCTGCCCTCCGCCCTCTGCCCTCCGCCATCTTTTTTTCGCGCGCGCTGTCGAAAATCGCGCGGCCCTGCGACTACAGGGCGAAAAGGAGAACGAAACCATGAAATACATCTGCCTCGGCTTCATCGATCCGAACAAGTTCGCCGGCTGGTCCGACGAGGAGCGCAACGAAAAGATGGATCAGTGCTTCACGTATGACGACTCGCTGCGGAAGAACGGCCACTTCGTCGGCGGCGAGGCGCTGCAGCCGCCCGACACCGCCGCGACGCTGCGCTGGAACAACGGCAAAGTGATGGTGACCGACGGGCCGTTTTCGGAGACGAAGGAACAGCTCGGCGGGATCATGATTCTCGACGCGCGCGACCTCAATCATGCGATCGAGCTCATCTCGAAGCACCCTGGCGTCACGTTCGGACCGTGGGAGATTCGTCCGGCCGCGGATCTCTCGGACATGATCAGCGAGAGTGAGGTCCGCCGCGGGTTGAAGTCGTGAAGCGCGCGCTCAGCGCACGTTCTCGATCATGATCGGCGCGCTGTCCGTCGACAGTCGGATCGACGGCACAGCGTTGCCCATCTTCAGGATCTTGCGGTCCGCGGTCCACGTGCCGTCGCTGCACTGATCGACTCTGCAGACGATCTCTCCGCCGTCGACGCGCGCCTCGATGCCGATGGCGTGCGTGTCGCGCAACTTGAGCGCGATCATCCCCTTCTCCGACGACGCCTCGAGATGTCCGGTGATTTTCTCGAGTGAGATGCCGCCGTTCTCGGTCGTGATGCGATGTTCGCCCGCGCACTGCGCGACGGAGATGCCGCCGTTCGTCGCGTGCGCCGTGACCTTGCCGTTCATGTTGCGGATGGCGATGCCGCCGTTCTCCGCGTTGACGTCGAGGGTCACGCTCTTGGGCACGTAGAGAATGATGTTCGCCCACCAGGCCTGGGTCTGATTGATCTCCGGGCCGAGCGCTTCGATGTTGCCGCCGGCGTACGAGACGGTGATGCCGTCGAGCGTTTGTTTCGCCTGGCGCTTCGTCATCGACACCGCGTATTTGCAGATGATCAGCCGCGCGCCGGGCTTGTCCCATCCGCGGACGGAGACGCCGCCTTCCTCACTCGCGCGGACCTTCACGAGATCGATGCCGGAGAGCGACACTTCGCGCTGTTCCTGTTCCTGAACGCGCGCGGGAAGTGAGGTCAGCATCGCGGCGTGGTAGTTGTCGCAGTCGCCGACCTGATCGAGAGAGTGATCCTGCGTCGTGCCGATCAGTTGTCGCTGCGGCGCGGCGGAGACGCTGCCGACGAACAACCCGGCAGCGAGAAGCAGAAGGAAAACCCTTCGCATCGTCACTCTCAGTGTACAGATACGTTACGGACGAGCGAACGTTTGGTTTCGAGTTTGTTGGTCGGTTGGTCGGTTAGTCGGTTGGTCGGTTTGAAGCTTGCCCGGTTCCACCGACCAACCGACCAACGGACCAACCGACTAACCGGTGGGTGGTAGGAACGGCAGGCTCATCGCGAACAGCCAGCACAGCAGCAGCACGATCGGTGCGTGAAAAAGGAGCTGCAGGATCGAGTAGCCGGCTAGATCGCGTGCCTTGACGCCGAGGATGCCCATCAGAGGAAGCATCCAGAACGGGTTGATCAGATTCGGCAGCGCCTCGGCCGCGTTGTAGATCTGCACCGTCCATCCGAGGTGGACGCGCCATTCGTTTGCGGCGGCCATCACGTATGGCGCTTCGATCACCCACTTGCCGCCGCCGGACGGCACGAACATGCCGAGGATGGCGGAGTAGAGCGCGACGACGAGCGGAAAGGTCGTCTTCGTGGTGATCACGACGAACACGCGCGCGAGGTGCTCGGCAATCGGCGTCTTCGCGATCATGCCGAAGATGCCGCCGTAGAACGGGAACTGGATCAGTACACCCGCGGTCGCGGGAATGGATTTTCCGACCGCGCGCAGAAAAGAACGCGGACGCCAGTGCAGCAGCAGACCGAGCGCGAGAAACGCGAGATTGAAGTTGTTGAGATCGACCGCGGCGAGTCCGCCCTTCTCGATGAACTGCATGGCGAGAAACCAGAACATCAACGTTGCGACCACGAGCGAAAGGATCGGCGAGTTCTCCGCGCGATCGGCGGGCGTGATCACGGGCGGCTCTGTGTCGGCGGTCGCGATGTGGGCAGGCATTGGCCGCGCGTGCTCCTCGGTCGGCGCGGAGTAATACGCGACGATCACCGACACGACGATCAGCACGATTGCCATCGCGAGGTTCTGCCACAGAAAGATCGTCTGCGTCAGCGGAATGACGCCGGTGATCGGCAGCAGCGACGCGGGGATCGATGACTTCGTCGCCTGCAGCAGCGCAGCCGATGACGACAGACCCAGCGCCCAGACGCTGCCGAGGCCGAGGTAGGCGGCGGCGCCGATGGCGCGGTAATCGACGCGTTCGAGACGGCGGCTGATCTCGCGCACGAGCAGGCCGGTGAAGATCAGCGAAAGGCCCCACGAGATCAGCGAGGAGAGCATCGCGAACGCGGCGACGAACGCCACCGCGCCGCGCGCGGTCTTCGGAAACGACGCGAGCCACGACGTGAATCGCGCGACCGGTGGCGAGCTCGCCACGACGAATCCGCCGACGATCACCATCGCCATCTGCATCGTGAAGTTCACGAGCGACCAGAAGCCGGTGCCGAATTCGGAGGCGAGCTTCGTCGCGGGGACGCCGATCGCAAGGCCGCCGCAGAAGACGAGCACGATTGCCGCGAGCGCGAAGACGAACGCATCCGGAAACCATCGCTCGCAGGCATCGGCGATGCGCATTCCGGCGCGGGCGAGAAGACCCGATCGCATGTGCCGATTGTGGCATTTGTCACCGTCATCCTGAGCCGCGAAGACGGCGAAGGAACTCTTCTACGCCGCACTCGGCGACGACGAGGTCCTTCGCTGCGCTCAGGATGACGGCTGCAACATGACGCCATAATCTGCAACCGTGACCATCGAGATCCGGCGCCACTCTCCCGTTCCCTTTCCTCACGATGAACGGACGGTCGCGCCGCGCGTCGAGCATCGCGACCGTTTGCAAAACCTCAACGTCGACGCGGCGTCACTCGCGGAAGCGCTGCGGCGCAACGTGAAAGGTGAGGTTCGTTTCGACGACGGATCGCGCGCGCTCTACGCGACCGACGCTTCGAACTACCGTCAGCTGCCGATCGGCGTTGTGATGCCGCGCGATGCGGACGACGTCGTCGCGACCGTCGAGCTCGCGCGCAAATTCGGCGCGCCCATCCTCGGCCGCGGCGCGGGGACGAGCCTCGCCGGCCAGTGCTGCAACGTCGCGGTGATCGTCGACATGTCGAAGTACATGCACGCGATCATCGAGATGAATCCCGCCGAGAAATTCGCGCGCATCCAGCCGGGCATCGTGCTCGACGACCTGCGCGCCGCGGCGGAACTGCACGGCCTCACGTTCGGTCCCGATCCCGCGACGCACGCGCAGTGCACGCTCGGCGGCATGATCGGTAACAACTCGTGCGGCGTGCACGCGGTCATGGCCGGCAAGACCGTCGACAACATCGAGGAGCTGGAAATCCTCACGTACGACGGCCTGCGCCTGCGCGTCGGCAAGACATCCGACGCCGAGCTCGAGTCGATCATTCGCGAGGGCGGCCGTCGCGGCGAGATCTACGCCGGACTGAAATCGATTCGCGATCGCTTCGGCGATCTCGTTCGTGCGCGCTATCCGCGCATCCCGCGGCGCGTGTCGGGCTACAACCTCGACGAGCTGCTGCCCGAGAACGGATTTCACGTCGCGCGCGCGCTCGTCGGAAGCGAGTCGACGTGCGTGCTCGTGCTCGAGGCGAAGACGCGGCTCGTCCACAGTCCGCCGCATCGCGTGCTCGTCGTGATCGGCTATCCGTCGGTGTACGACGCGGCCGACGACGTGCCGCGCGTGCTCGCACACAAACCGATCGGTCTCGAAGGCTTCGACGATCTTCTCGTGCGCGATCAGCAGCACAAGCACATGAATCAGGGCGGCCTCGGGCTCCTGCCGCCGGGCGGCGGATGGCTGCTCGTCGAATTCGGCGCGGACTCGATCGACGAGGCGCGCGATCAGGCGCAGCAGCTGATGCGCACGGCCGGCAGCAGCGCGGTGATGTTCGACGGCGCGCGCGAGCAGCGCCTGCTCTGGGCCGTGCGCGAGTCGGGACTCGGCGCGACGGCGCATGTGCCGGGCAAGCCGGTGATGTGGGAAGGATGGGAAGACGCCGCGGTGGCGCCCGAAAAACTCGGCGGCTATCTGCGCGATCTTCGGAAGCTGCTCGAGAGCTATCAGTACGGCGGCGATCTCTACGGACACTTCGGCGACGGCTGCGTGCACACGCGCAACAACTTCGACATGACGTCGGCGGAAGGCATCGCGAAGTTCCGCCGCTTCATCGACGACGCGGCGGATCTCGTCGCGTCGTACGGCGGTTCATTCTCGGGCGAACATGGCGACGGTCAGGCGCGCGGCGTTCTGCTCGAGAAGATGTTCGGCCCGGAGCTGATCGGCGCGTTCCACGAGTTCAAGGCGCTCTGGGATCCGTCGTGGAAGATGAATCCCGGCAAAGTCATCAGCCCCTACGAGCCGGTCGAAAACCTCCGCCTCGGCGCGAGCTACGCGCCCTGGAATCCTGAGACGCATTTCGCGTACGCCGAGGACAAGGGGCAGATGAATCACGCCGTGCTGCGGTGCGTGGGCGTCGGCAAATGCCGCAAGCTCGACGGCGGCACGATGTGTCCGAGCTATCAGGCCACGCGCGAGGAAGAGCACTCGACGCGCGGCCGCGCGCGATTGCTTTTCGAGATGTTCGAGGGGAAAGCGATTCCGAGCTCGTGGCGAACCGAGGCGGTGAAGGAGGCGCTCGACCTCTGCCTCGCATGCAAGGGATGCAAGGGCGACTGCCCGACCAACGTCGACATGGCGACGTACAAGGCCGAGTTCATGTCGCACTACTACGAAGGCCGTTTGCGGCCGATCGGTGCCTACACGATGGGGCTCATCTACTGGTGGGCCGGCATCGCGTCGAAGATGCCCGGACTCGTGAACGCGATGATGCCGCTCGCGAAGTTGTTCGGAGGGATCGCGAAAGAGCGATCGATGCCGCGATTCGCGGCGAAAACATTTCGCGAGCAATGGGGGGTGGCCCCTCTCCCCGCTGGTCGGGGAGAGGGTGGCGCGGAGCGCCGGGTGAGGGGTGCAACCTTCACCAAGCGCGTCGTCCTCTGGCCCGATACCTTCAACAATCACTTCAATCCCGACACCGCGCTCGCTGCCGCCGACGTTTTGCAGCGGCTCGGATTCGCGGTCTCGATTCCGAAGAAACGACTCTGCTGCGGACGTCCGCTCTACGACTGGGGATTCATCGATCGCGCGAAAAAACTTCTTCGCACGACGATGGATGCGCTGCGTCCCGAGCTCGAGGAAGGGATTGCTGTCGTCGGTCTGGAGCCGAGCTGCGTGTCGGTATTTCGCGACGAATTGCCGGGACTCTTTCCCAACGATCCGCTCGCGAAGCAGCTCGCGAAATCGGCGATGACGCTGAGCGAGTTTCTCGTGCGCGAGAACGTCGAGCTGCCGAAGATGAATCGCAAGGCCATCGTGCAGGCGCACTGCCATCACAAGGCGATCATGAAGTTCGATGCCGAGGAAAAACTGCTGAGGGAGATCGGACTCGATCTCGAGAGTCCCGACTCCGGCTGCTGCGGCATGGCCGGCGCGTTCGGCTTCGAGGCGAAGCACTACGACCTCTCGATGCGCGCCGGCGAACGTGTCATCCTTCCGCTCGTGCGCCAGTCGGAGGAAGACACGCTGATCATCGCGAACGGCTTCAGTTGCCGCGAGCAGATCACGCAGTCGACGGGGCGCGCGACGCTGCACCTCGCGGAAGTGCTGCGGATGGCGATGGAAACGAAATGAACGGCGTCCCGCTGCATCGCATGCTGATCGTCTTTCCGCTCGGCCTTCTCGGTACGTCGGTGCTCTTCGATCTCGCGTGGCTGGTGATGGGACGGAGCGATCTCGCGATGGACGCGTGGTGGATCATGCTCGCCGGCGTGGCCGGCGCGGCAATCGCTTCCGTCACGGGCGCGATGACATGGAAAAAGATTCCGATCGGAACGCGTGCGCGGAAGATCGGCGCGCTGCACGGCATCGGCAATGTCGTCGTGACAGCGCTCTTCGTCGCGAGCCTCGCCGTGCGGCGGCCGGACCCGGCGCATCCGCACGTCGCGGCGCTCGCGCTGTCAGCGCTCGGCGTGCTGCTGATCGTCGCGACGGGCTGGCTCGGCGGAAAACTCGTCGAGCCAACGCATATCCCCTCTCCCCGCTACGGCGGGGAGAGGGTGGCGCGAAGCGCCGGGTGAGGGGCGCAACCTTGCCTGTATCCGGTACCTAGATCCGGTCGCGATTGGCGAGTGGTCCACCCTCGCTGAGCGTGTCGCGGCGCTGCTCCTGCGAGCCGAGCGAGCTGCGGCTCTCGCGAGCCTCGAATCCACGCTCTTCGTTCATGGGGCGAACGTTCGACGAGACCGTGTCGGTCTGCGCGCTGCGATTCGCGCTGACCGAGCTGCTGACCGCAGGCGTGCCTGCAGCGGCGGCAGCGCGGGCGCGAGCGCCGCGGCTGTGGCCGCCCTCGCGGCCGATCTGCGCCATGTGAGCGCGATCGCGGCTCACCGCCTCGCCGCCCTTCCGGCCGGCGACGCGAGCCTCGTCGGAAGTGAATTCGTGCGCCGTTCCCTTCGCGTGGGCCGCGCGTCCGCCCTTGCTGGCGATCTCTTTCTGTTTGCTCGCGTCCATCGACGCAAAACCGCGTTTGCTGGTTGCCATGAGTGTGTCTCCTTCGGTGAATGTCGTAACTGCGGGTTACTGCGGTTACTGCGGTCCACCTGCCTTAAGCGGTCTCAGGCTTCAGCACGAAATGTGCCGGAAGGGAAGGAATCACGCGATTTTTACGGTGACGGTTTTTCTGCGGAGCTCGCGCCGAGCTTTGGAACAGGGAACAACTCGCGGCGCAGGCTGGGCCAATCAACGCACCGGGCCGTGCCCGGCGGTGGCGGAGAGAGAGGGATTCGAACCCTCGGTAGAGCTTTGTGGCCCTACGGCGGTTTAGCAAACCGCTGGTTTCAGCCGCTCACCCATCTCTCCGGCTGATCGGAACGCGCATGTTAAATGCGGAGTACGACTCCCGCAATTCCTCATTTCGATCAGCGCGTGATCTTTGCCCAGAACGGCAGCCACTTTTTCGCCTCCGCGACGCCCGCATCCGTCACCGCCGTGCCGGTCAGATTCAACTTCGTCAGACGCCCCATCGATTGGAGATGAATCAGTCCCGCATCGGTAATTTTCGTGTTCGACAGATTCAGACCGGTGATCCCCGCGAGCTTGCCGAGGGTCGGCATTTCGGCGTCGGTGAGCTGCGTGTTCGCGAGATTGATGAAGTTCAGTTTGCGCAGATCCGTGAGCTGCGCGAGACCGGATCCGGTGACGGCGGTCGACTTGAGTCCGAGCGCTTCGAGCTTCGCGAGGCCGCGAAGATGGACGAGATCCGCGTCGGTGACGTTCGTGCCGACCAGCTGCAGCACGCGGAGGTTCGGATGTTCCTTCGCGAGCGAGGGAAGCTGGGCCGCGGCATTCGCGACGTTTTCGAACGACATCTCGTCGGAAACCTTCGACGCAACGGGCGGCGGAGCGGCGGGAGTCGGTGTCGCCGCCGGAGCGGCTGCCGGAGCGGCCGCGGTCGACGTGAGCTTGAACTCGATGTAGTCGCTGCGCCGCACGCCGTTCTCGCCCTCGCCGAGGTAGTAACTGAAGCGGACGCGCCGCTCCTCGGGGTAGTAGAGCGCGTGCCAGAACGTGCGGACCGGCGGCCGTTTCGCGTTCGGCTTCGGCGGCGCCTGCGCATCGACCGCGCGATGCGTCGTCCGCAGCAACTCCTCGGAAATCGGTCCGCTCGCGAGGTGCTCCGCGAGATACGCGTATCGCGGGCAGACGCTCTTCACGAGCTCCGGCGGCGGGACGTTCTCGCCTTCCTTCATGTGCGCGCTGAGCGTGAAGTTCGTCAGCACCAGCGGCTTGCCGGGGTTCTCGAGGATGTACTCCTTGTTGTGAAACGCCGAGTACTCCCACACGAACGACTTCCCGTAGCGGTCGGCGATCAGGAAGTGACATGGAACGTATTCGTAGTACTGCTTGGTCATGAGGAGGATTTCCTTCGCCTCCTCGACGTTCGCCGCGGTGTCGAGCAGCAGCCGTAGCATCTGCAGGACGCCGAGGCCGGGCGCCTGGCCGTAAATCGGGTCCATCTGTTTGGCCTGGAACATCTCGTCGTCCATCGCGATCGTCACGACGAGGCCTTCGGAGTTCATCCCGTCGAGAGTGCCGCTGACCATCTCGTACGCGACCATGGCGATCGACGCGTAACCGCGATCGGGATGCAGTTCGACAAGGTACGGACGCGCGCTCGGGTGCAGCATCCCCGGCGCGAGAAATCCGAAATTGAGGTTGCCGGTCGAGTAGTCGTAATCGCGGCTGACGACGCTCTTCTTCGATTCCGTCGCGTTGGGCGGCAGGTGCACGATCGAGCATCCGCCATGCAGTTCGGTGAAGCCGAGCGAGGAGTAGTCCCAGGCATCGTCGTCGATGCGTCCGCCGAAGGCCGCGGCCACGCCGCGCATGCGCTCGTAAAGGATCGGATCGTTCTTCTCGATGTAGCGGCGCAGGGCGCGCGTGCGCAGCGGATCGCGGCTCGGCTCCGGTTTGGCCTCGTACCGGTCGCGCGCGATCTCGGCCAGGGCGCGGCCGATCTCCTCGTTGGTTCCGGTGAGCACGAGGTGGCGCACCTCGAGGGAGTCCGCGGGGCTGCCGGCGATGACGCGCTCCTGGCGCGTCAGCCCGAAGACGTTCGTGGCGAGGAGGAAGAGAATCAGGACGGTCCGTGAGAGCATGGGTTCGGCTCCTTTCGCTCCTTCAACGTCCCGGCAGTGCGGTTGGTTAACAGCCTTTCTGACCAGTGGTCAGTAAATCGAACGATGGTCACACCTGCAAGAGAAACGATGAGAGAGAAATATCGGGAAGAGCTGCGGCGGACGATCCTCGACGCCGCGCGCGAGGCCTTCGCGGAGCACGGCTTCGAAAACGTCTCGATGCGGATGCTCGCCGAGCGGATCGGTTGCTCGCACGGCGCGCTTTATCTTCATTTTCGCGACAAACGCGAGATCTTCGACGCCATCGTCGAGGAGAGCTTCGAACAGTTCACGGCGGCGCTGCGGTCGTCGAAGGCTCGCAGCGGCGATCCCGTGCGATGGGTGCGCAGGGCGGCCCGCGCGTACGTCGAATTCGGCCTCGAGAATCCGCACGCGTACGAGTTCGCGTTCGTGCTGCGCCGTCCCCCGGGATCGCCGACGCAGCCGCATTCGGCGTACGGCCTCATGCGCGCGCTCATCAAACGCTGTATCGACGAGAAGCGCTTCCGTGCGATGGACGTCGACGTCGCCAGTCAGGCCCTCTGGTCGGCGGTGCACGGAATCACGGCGCTCCTCATCGCGCGTCCGGACTTTCCCTGGGCCGGTCGCGACGCCGTGATCCGCCGCGTGATCGACAGCGCGATCGGCGGGCTGCTGCGCCGCCCGTCATCCTGAGCGAAGCGAAGGAACTCGTCGTCGCCGAATGTGGCGCAGGCGAGGTCCTTCGCTTCGCTCAGAGACCGTGAACAAATCTTCCGAACTGTCATCCCGAGCGTAGTCGAGGGATCCGGGCGGGTGGTGAAGGACGCGCGACCCCACCACACCAGATCCCTCGACTCCGCTCGGGATGACATGACGCGTTCGTCATCCTGAGTCGCGAAGACGACGAAGGAACTCGTCGTCGCCGAATGTGGCGCAGGCGAGGTCCTTCGCTTTCGCTCAGGATGACGAAGCACCTGAATTTCTCCACCTTTTCCGCAGGGTCCCGCCGCCCCTGCGCTTAGACTGCACGCTTACCAGCAGAACGGAGCGAAGAGTTGACTCAAGTCGGGAAGTACCACCTCCTCGACCGCATCGGTGCGGGTGCGATGGGCGAAGTTTTTCGCGCCCACGATGGCGTGCTCGATCGTCACGTCGCGCTGAAAGTGATCAGCGCCGACGATGAGGATCGCCGCCAGCGTTTCCGCCGCGAGGCGCAGTCGGCCGCGCGTCTCACGCACGCGAACATCGTCGTCGTGCACGACTTCGGCGAGGCGTCGGGCCGCTTCTACATGGCCATGGAGCTTCTCGCCGGACACGATCTGAAGACGGCCATCGCAACGAATGCGATCCCGACGCTGGCCGCGAAGCTCGACGTCATGGAGCAGATCTGCGACGCCATCGCGTACGCGCACTCGATGGGCGTCGTGCATCGCGATCTCAAGCCCGCGAACATCTTCGTGTTGTCGCACGGTCACGTGAAGATCCTCGACTTCGGTCTGGCCCGCGTCGGCCACAGCGACATGACCGGCACCGGCACGATCCTCGGCACGCCGCACTACATGTCGCCCGAGCAGATCCGCGGCAACCGCGTCGACTCGCGCGCGGACATCTTCGCGCTCGGCTCCGTCTTCTATGAGCTGCTCTCGGGACAGAAATCGTTTCAGGCCGATTCGGTCCACGCGATTCTCTACAAAGTGATCCAGCACGAGCCGGAGTCGCTGCGCACACTCGCGCCGTCCGTGCCCGCGCCGGTGGTCGACATGATCCGCAAGGCCATGGCCAAGGATCCGGCGCTCCGTTTTCAAAGCCTTGCCGAAATGCGCGACATCATTCGCACGGCGCGCGGCCGCGACGGCGCCGATGCGATCAGTCTCGTGAAGAGCGAATCGCGGCCGCTCTTCCGCAGCGACACGATCATGGTGCGCGAAGTCGGATCACAGGTCTCGGTCGTGAAGCCCTCTTCCGGTTCGACGTCGGCGCCCGCGGAGCCGGTGCCGGTGACGTTCTCGAACGAAGTGGGCGGCGATCTCGTGATCGCGGTGCTGCCGGCGCAGACGCTGCTCGCGGCGTCGCTCGCGGCGGGCATCCCGCACACGAACGAATGCGGCGGCAACGCGCGCTGCTCGACCTGCCGCGTCGTCGTTCTCGAGAACCTCGGCAATCTCTCGCCGCGCGATTCCGCGGAGATCAAGCTCGCCCGCAAGCTCGGCTTCACCGACGACATCCGCCTCGCCTGTCAGACGAAGGCGCGCGGTCCCGTGCGCGTGCGCCGTCTGATCCTCGATCGCGACGACATCAACCTCTCCCGCGTCGAGCGCAACACGATCGTCGGGAGCGAGCTGCCGCTGGCGATGCTCTACGCGAACGTTCCCGACTTCGCCGCGTTTCAGAAACGCGCGCTGCCTTACGACGCGGTTCACGTGCTGAATCGCTACTACGCGCAGATCGGCGAGACCGTGCTCGCGAACGGCGGCCACATCGATCGCTACGACGCCGGCGGCATGCTCGCGCTGTTCGGCATCAACGGCGAGGACGCGAAGAAGAAGTGCACGAACGCGATTCGCGCGGCGCTGCGGATGGCGCGGCGCATGGAGCCGCTCAACGCCTACCTGCACGAGCATTTCTCGACGACGTTCCGCTTCGAAGCCGGACTGCACTACGGACGGATGACCGTCGGACACATCGGCCATCCCGATCATCAGCGGCTCACCGCGCTGGGCGACGCATCGAAGATCGCCATCGGCGCGGCGAGTGCGACGCGCGAGCACGACGCGACGATCTTCGCGACCGAGGAGCTCGCGAACGTGATCGAGAGCGACGTGAGCACGGGCGCGGTGGTGAGCGAGCGGCTGAGCGGCTTCGATCGCGAGTTCACGCTCTACGAGATCAGCGACTTCGCGAAGCCCGACACGCACTACCTCGTGCAGTCGTCGTTCGAGAAGATCGCCGCGCACAAGGCCGAGGCGGCGCGGATGTTTTACGACAAGCTCTTCGAGATCGCGCCGAACCTGCGGCCGATGTTCTCGAGGGACATCAACGTGCAGGGGGCGATGCTGATGAACATGCTCGCCGCCGCGGTGAAGGGTCTCGACCGCCTCGATGACCTGAAGCCCGTCCTCGAAGACCTCGGCCGCCGCCATTTCGCGTACGGCGTGCGCGTCGAGCACTTCGCACCGGTCGAGGAGTGCCTCATCTACATCGTGAAGACGTTCATGGGCGACGACTTCAATCTCGACGTCCAGCTGGCGTGGACGCGCATCTACAACTTCATCGCGCAGACGATGATCGAGGCGGGGCTGGCGGCAATGGCCTTGAGTTAGCAAGCCTCAGGCACGTCACCCTGAGTCGCGAAGACGACGAAGGGCCTCAAATCGCGAGGCTTTTGGCATCTTGAGTTCCTTCGCTTCGCTCAGGATGACGGGAGCCAGCCTGGCGGCGAACTGATCACGAGTTCGCCAGACGCGCGATCTCGTTTCGGAACTGAGTGCTCAGCAGCAGCGCCGGCGTCGTCGAGGGAGGCGCCTCGCTCGAAAGCACGGCGATCACCGCGCCAAAGCCGATGCGCTCATGCCGTGCAACGCGCCGCCAGGAGACGCGCTCTCCTTCGATGTACGTGCCGTTCCTGCTTTCGAGATCGCGAACCTGAATCGTGTCGCCGTCGACGGTGATGGTCGCGTGCCGGCGCGACACGGTCTTGTCGGCGAGGACGATGTCGCACTGACTGTTGCGGCCCACGACATTCTCACCGTCGTACAGCGGGAAGTCGCGTCCCTCGCATCGAAGCGTCGCAGCCGCGGCATCCGGCGTCACCGTCTCGGCATCCGCGCAGAACGCATAACCGAAACCGTGCACGGTGCGGACGAAACTCGCGTCGCGAGCCTGGTCGCCGAGGGCGCGGCGCAGTTCATTGACGATCGTGGCGAGATTCGTTTCGCAGACGTACGTCGACGGCCACAGCTCATCGTAAAGGTCCTTGCGCGACACCGCGCGCGGCCGCGCGATCAGCAGCGCGCGAAGCAATTGCAGTGCTTTTGGAGAAAGACGGCACTCGACGCCGTCGCGCAGCAGCATGCGTGTCCCGAGATCGAAGGTGAATTCATTGAAACGCCAGGTGTTCGCCGATAAGAATTCCGTAGCCACTGTGGGAAGCCTCCTGCGGGACTCCAGCGCGGAACTTTAAAACCGCCGTGCGGAATTCCATCCATGCTCAATCAAAAGCGACTATTCGAAATGAAACCGTTTACGGTTTCAAATCCCATCACTTCCCAATAAAAACCGAATATTTGGGTGATTTCGGGGACCGAACGTGGGGCAACGAAAGGAGCTTCACTCTATGAAATTGTCCAGAGTCCCTGCCCTCGTCCTCCTCGTTCTCACCTGTGTCCCCGCGGCCTTCGCCAGCTGCGAGGCCGCCGGCTATCAGTGGTACCCGAACTATGACCAAATCGCGAACGGCCGCCCGAGCCGCGACGAGTGCTGGAATCCCTTCAACGCGTTCTACACGACGCAGGCACCGTCGCCCTGGGGCAACACGAACGCATACGAGTTCAACTACGCCGGATCGATCAGTCAGACGTTCGTCGTGCCGGCAGATCACCCTCAGACGCACTGGGAGCTCGCGTACACGCTGGAATTCAACGATCCGCACAACGATGGAGCGTGGAATCGCTTTTCCATGGAGGTCCGCGACATGACCACGGGTACGGCCCTGACGTGGTACTCGTTCAATGGCGCCGGCGGCGATCAGAACTGGGAGATGCACCGTCAGGGATTCACGACGGGCAACATCGCCGGCCACACGATCCGCGTGTTGTTCAGGGGATCGAAGGGGTACTCGGACACCTATATCCGCGTCGCCGGCGTCGCGCTCTGGCAGTACTGATGTGATTGGAGCGCGGACGTCACGCGTCCGCGCTCACCCCACCACGAACAGCGGCCCGTCGTCGCTGGTCTGCGACGCGCTGGCGCGGAAGACGAGGCCTGATCCCGACACCAGATCGCGAACCGTGCGCGAGGCGAGCACCTCGCCCGGTTTCGCGATCGCGGCGATCGTTCGGGCCACGTTCGCCGAGTCGCCGGTCGGACGCGGATCGGCGAGGCGGCATTCGCCCGTGTGGATGCCGACGCGCACGGAGATCGCGAGCTGCTGCGCGTAGTCGCGGATCGCGGCCGCGCAGCGCACCGCGCGTGCGGGACCGTCGAATGCGGCGAGCGTCGCATCGCCGCTGCCGCGATAGAGCTCGACCTCGCGCCGCGCGTGCGCCACATGCCGCTCGATGTTTTCGGGCGGCGCGGAATCGGGATCGATCGACACCGCGACGACCGTCGCGAGCACGTCCGCCGAGCCGGCCGCCGTGTGATGCGATCCCGTGACGAAGTTCTCGATCGCATCGACGATCGCATCCTGATCGCCGACGAACGGAAGGTGATCGACGCCGGGGAGCTCGACGAACGTCGCGCCGGGGATGCTCTTCGCGACGAACTCCCCTTCCTCGACGCGCAGGCAGAGATCGCCCGTGCGATGAATGACGAGCGTCGGCACGCGGATCGTCGGCAGCACGTGGCGCACGTCGACTTCGCTGTTCATGCGCGTGAGCCGCACCGCCGCGCCGGGACTCGCACCCATGCGGAGGTACGTTGCCCACCATTCGCGAAAATCGGGATCGTTCGCGCGGCTCGGCGCGCGCTCGGCGACGCCGACCGGACCGCCCCATTCGCTGGCGATCGTGTCGAGGAATCGCTCGCGCTGCTCGCGCGTCGGCGCCCACGGGTAATCCGGCGCGCGCAGGCGCCGCGCGTAGGTGCCGATCATGATCAGCGCATCCGTTTTCTCCGGATACGTTGCCGCGTACAGCGCGCACATCGGCCCGCCCTCTGACACGCCGCACAGCGCGGCATGCTTCGATCCGACCGCATCGAGCACGGCGCGAACGTCATCCATGCGCTGCTCGAGCGTCGGCAGATCGCCGACGCGATCCGAGAGACCGGTGCCGCGCTTGTCGAACAGAATCAGCCGCGAGAACGACGCGAGCCGCTGCAGAAAGCGCGCGAACGACGGCTCGGTCCAGAAGTAATCGAGGTGCGAGATCCAGCCCATCACGAACACGAGATCGCGCGGACCGTCGCCGAGGACGGAGTAGGCGATGTTGACGTCGCCGCTGAGCGCGTAGCGAACCTTCGGCGGCGTGAAGGCCGTTGGATGAATCGTCCGCGGCGCGTCGTCGAGCGGAAGGACATCGCCGTTGAAGCGATAGCCGCGGCGCGGAATCGTTTCGATGAGCTCCGTTCCGAGAGCCTTGCGGAGCAGGGAGATGTTCTGGGCGAGGTTGTTCTCGTCGACGTGCGTGTCGGGCCAGACGACGTCCATCAGATCGCACTTGCTGACGAGGTGACCGTGGCGCTCGACGAGCGCCACGAGCGTGTCGAACGCCTTCGCGGTGAGCGTCACCGGCTCTCCGTTTTGCGACAGCGTCCGCTCGACGGCGTCGATCCGAAAATCGTCGAAACGGTATCCGCGGGACACGGTGCCTTCATTCTAAGACCCGCGTTTCAGAAATCTCTCAGGAACGATTTCAGACGCCTTTCACGACTTGCCGCGATGCCGGCTGCATCTTCGCGACATCCGAACAATTTAACGGAGCGCCGCGCCCGCAAGCCGCGCTCGGAGATCAATTCATGCGAAGAAGAGAGTCAGTTCTCGCCATTTTCCTGGCCATCGTGCCCCCGAGTCTTTTCGCGGCCCTTCCGCCGCCCCCTCCGAAGCTCGTGTTCGCGAGCCTGCGCGACGGCAATTCCGAGATCTACAGGATGAATCCCGACGGCACCGGACAGACGCGCCTGACGAACAACCCCGCGAACGATACGCATCCCTCGATCGCCAGGGACGGGCGGATCGCGTTCGCCTCCGATCGCGACGGCAACTTCGAGATCTACGTCATGACCTCGACCGGCACGAATCAGACTCGTATCACGAACGATCCCGGCCTCGATTCGCAGCCCGTGTGGACGCCCGACGGAAGGATCGTCTTCGAGTCGGGGCGCAACGGCAGCTTCGACATCTTCGTCATGAATGCCGACGGCACCGAGGTCAAGCGGCTCACGGATGCTCCAGGAATCGACAGCGATCCGGCGATCTCACCCGCGGGCGACAGGATCGTGTTCGTCAGCGACCGCGACGGCAACAACGAGATCTACTCGATGAAGGTCAACGGGTTGGAGCAGACGCGCCTGACGAACAACACGCTGTTCGAGACGCGTCCCGACATCTCGCACGGAAAGATCGTTTTCTCGCAATCCGTCCCGGACAACGGCGGATTCATCCAGCAGGTCACGATCATGAATGCGGATGGATCGGATCAGACCGTGCTGACCAGCGTCGGCGCGAACGGCAATCCGGCATTCTCCTCGAACGGGAAGCGCATCTTCTTCAACAGTGATCGCGACCTGAACAGCGAGATCTATTCGATGACGCTCGACGGTCAGGATCAGACGCGCCTGACGAACAACCCGTTCTCGGACGCGCTGCCGAGCGCCCTGATCGAGCCCGACACGATCGGCGTCTACCGGCCGACGACCGGCGAGTGGATTCTCAGAAATCCGAATTCGCCGGCGCTCGACATCCACGTCACGTTCGGCGGCCAGCCGGGCGACATTCCGATCACCGGCGACTGGAACGGCGACGGGCGCACGGACCTCGGCATCTTCCACGACGGAGCCTTCCAGCTGGCCGTGCTGACGCAGGGCTTTCCCGACGCCGTCCGGTCTTTCGGGACGATTTTCTTCGGCGCGGCCGGCGATCTGCCGGTCGCCGGCGACTGGGACGGCAACGGGATCGACGACGTCGGCGTGTTTCGCCGCGGCTTCGTGCCGAGGTTCCTCCTTCGAGTCCCGCAGACCGGCGGGACCGCCAACACGATCAGTTTCAGCTTCGGACAGAGGAACGACCTCCCGATCGCCGGTGACTGGGATGGCGACGGCGTCGCCACGCCGGGCGTGATGCGTCCGAATCCGAACTACGTCGGCGAGTTTCTGCTGACGAATCAATTCGCGAACGTCGTCTCCAACGACCTCTTTTTCGGCGGACCGGGCTCGGTGCCGGTGGCGGGCAACTGGCTCGGAGGCGACGCGGACGGCATCGGGATCTTCAACGCGGGCACGTGGAACCTGGTGGCGGACGTGAACTTCCTGAAGACCTCCCTCAGCTTCACGTTCGGCCAGCCGGGCGATGTCCCGGTCGCGGGGAAGTGGACGCCATGAATTCGTGAGTGAGGTGCGTACGCGCCCATACTCGATGCGGCTCTCATCGATCGGGACAGAGCAACATCTCAGCGTCGATGCTTGCCGCATCGAGCGTGAGACCACGCGCAGTCCACGCGAGAACACTCGCCATCAGCATTGATGCGGACTGCATCGAGCGCGAGAAGGAGTCATCTCACCATCGATGCAGGCCGCATCGATCGCGATGACGCCGCACGTATGTTCGATGTGGCTCTCATCGATCGAGACAGACCAACAACTCAGCATCGATGCAGGCTGCATCGAGCGAGCTGACGCCGCAGCCATGCTCGATGTCGCTCTCATCGATCGAAACAGGCAACGTCCCGACGTCGATGCAGGTTGCATCGATTTCGAGTGCGCTCACGTCCTTCATGAGGTGCGGCTTCAATGATCGCAGCGCGGTGGCATCGTGCGTTCATGCTCGACGACGATCCGCGGACGAGCGACCCATCGGAGAACGAGCCTGCCTGCTCTTCCCGCGAACGACGTGCCGGAGCTCTCGCCCGATCCGCTCGTGGTCGCGCGGGGCGAGGGGTCACGGGGAGGGTGGCCCTTCTCCCCGCTCGACGGGGAGAAGGTGGCCGAAGGCCGGATGAGGGGCGCCGAATCCTTACCTGAAGGCCATTGCCAATGGCCTTCAGTTTGGCAACGCGCAGGCGTCGACAATTGGAGCGCGGGCGTCCTCGCCCGCTGGCCCGAGAGCGTCTCGCTCTCGGCGGCGGCGAGACGCCGCCGCGCCAGCGGCCGAGACGGCCGCGCTCCGACAGCGCTAACTTGAGGCACGCGCATCGCGGACGCCGAATTCACGCCAGCTGCCGTGGCATCGATCTCGGGATGATGAATGCGTCCGCCGAGGATCGCGGCGCGCATGCCGAGGATCGAGGCGATCAGACTCGCGGCGAACGCGAACGGCATGATCCACCGCCGCGACGTTGCCAGCGCGATCGCCGCGAGCACGCCGGTCGTGATCGCGCCGCAGAGGAACACAGTGGCCGCGTCCTGGTGCGGAGCGATTGCCTCCTGCACGACGCCGTCGACGCGGCCAATGACCTCCGCGGCGGATAAGCCGCTGAGAAACACCGGCACGGCGAGCACTCCCGTCGCGACGAGTGCCATCAGCGCGAGGCGGACCGTCGTCGTGCTCTTTTTCGCGACACCTGCGGCAAGCACAGCGAGGCCTCCGATCTCGCCCGCCACCGGCAGGTGATTGAGGATCAGATGCACATGCGTCGCGTTCATTCGACGACCACCACCATCTTCATGTTGCCGTGCCCCGACCCGCAGTAGTGGTCGCAGATGGCCGGAAAACTTCCGCTCACTCCCGGCGTGAAGGTCACCTCGGTGGACTGGCCGCCTTCGACGTCGAGATCGATGTGAAATGCCTGGACCAGGAGTCCGTGCGCGCGATCCGTGGAGGTGAGCCGCAGCGTCACCGGTTCTCCCTTCTTCAACGTGATCACGTTTGGGGAGAACTCGAACTTCTTCGCCGTGATCTCCACGACGCGCGGCGCTCGCTCCTGTGCGGAAACGGCGATGAGAATGAACAACGTGAGCAGGGCTTTTTTCACAGGGAGCTTTCTCCTTTGATGAGTTGCTGGATTCCCTCGGTGCCGGAGACCTCGCGAGCCGTCAGCTCGACGTCCTCGATGCGCGGCGAACGTCCTCCCTCGACGATCTTCCGGATGCCGAGGTTGTGAAATGGCTGCGTCGGGTCGAAGGGGAGCGGTTTCTTGTCGGCGACGAGCGCGGGATCGGGAAAGGCGAAGATCAGCGATCGCGCCGCGTGATGCTGCGCGCTGCCGGTCTGCTGGTGGTGTTCGCGGTGGATGTGGCCGTAGAGGACCGTCACACTTTCGTACGGCGCGAGGACGTTCATCACCTGATCGCCGTCCGCGGTGAACCACTCCCACTCCGGCTTCAGATCGAATAACGGACGGTGCGTGAAGACGACGATGGGAGCGGTGTGGGCGTAGCGCGCGAGATCGCGTCGCAGCCAGTCGATCTGCTCCGCTCCCACCACCGGCTTGCCGCGCGAAACGTTGTCGAGCGCGACGAAGTGGACGCCGCGATGATCGAACGAATAGTGCGTCTCGCCGAAGTGCTCGCGAAAGAGCACGCCGCCGTCGAGCGCCGCATCGTGCTCGCCGGGAACGTGAAGGCGTTTCTTCACGCGCAGCCGTCCGGCGATCTCCTGAAAACGGGCGAATCGTCGCGCGTGCTCCGCGGAGTCCTCGCTGTCGTGCGTGAGGTCGCCGGTGAAGAGGATCAGGTCGGGCTGCCGGTCCAGCGCGTTGATCGTGTCCACGGCGCGCTCGAAGGCCTTCGTGCCGAGAGGATCCGGAGGTCCCTGGAATCCGACGTGAGTGTCGCTGAGCTGCACCAGCGTGAAGGCCTCGGGCGACTCGCCGTTGCGGTGGTGAAAAAGATCGCGAATGCCCGCCGCCTCGGCGCGTGAGGCGAGCGGATTGAGGTGCAGGAGAGCGCCGGCACCGATGGAGAATGCGGAAAGGCGAAGGAACGAGCGTCGGTCAAACGGCTTTTTCATGCCGATGTAACTCGGCACGGGCTTTTTTCATCCCGCCGCGAGTTCTTTGTTAGAAGCTTCGTGTGATGGCAGCACCAACGTTTGAAGAACTGGCCATGCCGCTCTTCGACGCGCTCTACAACTACGCGCGCTGGCTGGTGCATGAGCCGGCGGAGGCGGAGGATCTGGTGCAGGAGACGTTTCTCAAAGGATTCCGCGGTTTCGGCTCGTTCGCGCCAGGGACGAATTTCAAAGCGTGGATGTTCCGCATCCTGCGCAATACGTTTCTTTCGTCGCGCAGCGGACTGCGCGCGGTGCCGTCGATTTCCATTGACGAGGAGCCGGATGAGGCGATTCAAATCGCCGACGCCGGCCCGACGCCCGAGGCCTTGCTGCTGCAGCAGGCGGATCGACAGCAGTTGCAGAAGGCCATCGAGCAACTGCCGCTGGTCTTTCGCGAAGTGCTGCTGCTCGGCGACGTCGAAGAGCTGAGCTACCGGGAGATCGCGGAGACGTTGTCGATCCCCGTCGGCACGGTGACCTCGCGCCTTCTTCGTGCCCGTCGAAAAGTGCGGGAGGCACTGACCCGATGACGCACCTGACTCCCGAAGAAATCATGCGGATCGCCGAAGAGGGAAGCGATGCGCCGCACCTGCGCGAATGCAACGCGTGCGCGAATGCGATGCTCGAGGAGGTTCGCCTGCGAGGCGCCATTCGCAATGCGGGCCGCCGCTACACCGCTCCCGACGCACTTCGCGCCCGCGTGATGCGCGACCTCGGCAGCGATCGTCGTCGATGGAGAGGATGGCTGCCACTCGCCGCGGCGGCAGTGCTCGTGATTGCCGCGATCACCATGATCGTCGTGCCTCGCCCGCCCGATGCCCGCGAATTGATCGATCTTCACGTCACGATGCTCGCGTCGCCGAATCCCGTCGACGTGCTTTCCACCGATCGCCATACGGTCAAACCCTGGTTCGAGGGACGCATCCCCTTCGCGTTCGACATCCCCGAGCTCGGCGCAACTCCGTGGCGGCTGGTCGGCGGCCGCGTCGTCTACTGGCAGCAGCGCCCCGGCGCGATGCTCCAACTCATTCGCGGCAATCATCGGATCTCGCTCTTCATCTTTCGCGAGACAGCCGAGCCGCGCAACCACGCAGCGGATGGTTTCCACCTGCGTGCGTGGCGCAGCGGTGAGTTGGTTTACGTGCTGATTGCGGATGTACCGGATGAGGAGCTGGCGCAGATCGAAAAGCTCTTTCGGTGACCGCTACCCGTTCCGTTTCGTTGAAATGGTGATGCGGAGATGTGGAGCCTCACCCTCTGTGAGCCCGGAGACGGGTACGACAATCGAGATGCGACGACTTGCGATCTTGCCCTCTTCCACGTCCATCGTGCCGAATGCCGTGCGCGTCAAAACTCGATCGCCGCGAACGATTTCGACGACCGGCATTGCGAGCATGTCGACGCCCGGCTCGTTGGCAAGCATGAGGTAGAACGAGATTCGCGCGTTCCTGCCGCCTCGCTCTTTCTTCGTAGCAACTGCAAAGTCGCGAATGAAGACGCCCTCACAGACGAATTGTGCGAGCCGGTCAGCGCCGCGGATGTCGCCCTTCCCCCACGTCTCGGGATCCGCTGCATGAAATGGAGTCTCAATGACCATTGGCGACGTGAAGCGCGTCGTTCCCGCCACATCGTTACCTCCCTGATGAGCGGTTGCCTGAGCATTGACCGACACTGCGTAGACGCCACCAAGACAGAGTGAGACCGCAAGGATTACCCGTCGCATCATCACTAATTGACCTCCGACTCTCATAGTGGAGTGTCGCGAGGGCGTCGAAATCCTACCCCCATCTCCAGGCAGTAGGTGTTATGCCTCAATCGGGGGTAGCGAAAGGGATAAACTTCGCGAACAGGGATGAACAATGCGAGATGAAACCAGCGAGAGGTTTAGACCGACCCTCCTACGTTCGCGGTCTTGTCGTCGTGGCGAGCGAGCGAGCGCGATCTTCGCGTTCACTCTCGCCATGCTCCTTTCCGGATGTGTGACCACAACCCTCACGCCGGCGGGTGGGAAGGTGCGCGTAACCGGCAATCCAGAAGCAGTCCGGCAGTGCCAGTTCATCGGCGAAGTGCTCGGCCGCGATCGCATGAACGGCGGAATGATGGGCCAGTCCGCCGCCGAGGAAAATGCAAACCGCCGCGTGCGCAATCGCGCCGCAGAAATGGGCGCCAACGTCGTCTTGCTCGTCACGGATACGACCGGATTCTCCGGGTCCGTGAAACGCGGGGAAGCGTACAAGTGTGGAGAGACGAAGCCATAGAAGCTGGCGTTCCTGCCGTACGGGAGGCGTCCCTGCGGCTCTCTACTTGGCGGAGGGGGTGGGATTCGAACCCACGGTACGGTTACCCGCACGGCGGTTTTCAAGACCGCTGCATTCAACCGCTCTGCCACCCCTCCGAAGGAAACTGCGAAAAGCGCGTTACGGCAAAAGATTCACGTCGAGCGTGATCTTCAGGCGCAGGCGGCGATGCTCGCGGATCTCGTCCATCGACAGATTCAGCGGGATGCTGATCTCCTTCACGAGGCCGTCCGTTGCGCGCCGCTCCGCCGCACGTGATGCGACGGCCGCGGGCGCCGACGGCTGCGACTCGAGGACCGGAAGCGAATCGAGGATGCCTTTCGGTAGCGGGATTTCGATCGAGGCCATCGGCACCTCCGTCGGCAGCGGTCCGGCCGCGGGACCGGGCGTGCTGAAGTAATCGGTCACGTCTTCGAACGGATTCATGGTCGGATTCGTCGCGGCCGGTTTCACGAGCTCCGTCGCCACCATCGGCACGCTCTCGTCCGACGACTCGTCGAGATCGAACTCCTGCTCGCCGTGCGGAGCAACGGGCTGCGGCGCGGCTGCGGCAACAGCCGCAGCGCGTGGTGCAGGCGCGGGGCTCGCCGTCTCGTCGTCGTCCCACAGCGAATCGCTCACCGCTTCGGAATGCGCGGTCGGCGCGTTGAGGATCTGAATCTCCTTGTCGAGCGGCTCCGAACCTTCGAGGCCGTACTTCTTCACGAGGTGCGCGAGCACGAGTTGCGTGATGCCCTTCAGCGTTTCTTCGACGCCGAGGCCGGAGGTGGCGACGGACTCGAAGCGCGGTACGTGCAGCTTGTTGACTTCCGCGTCCATCTCTTCGACCGGCAGCGCGTTCGAGAGATCGCGCTTGTTGTACTGAATGACCAGCGGCATCTCGCGAAGGCGGATGCCCTGGCGTTTGAGGTTGTCCTCGAGGTTCTGCAGCGACTCGAGATTCGCATCGAGCGCGAAGTCCTGCGAGTCGGCGACGAACACGATGCCATCCGCGCCCTTGAGCACGAGCTGCCGCGTCGAGTTGTAGTAGACCTGACCGGGCACGGTGTAGAGCTGCAGCTTCGTGCGCATGCCGCGGATCTTGCCGAGGTCGAGCGGGAGGAAGTCGAAGAAGAGCGTGCGATCCGTCTTCGTCGCCAGCGAGAGCATCTTCGATTTGTTGTTCGAAGGAAGCGAGTCGTAGACGAACTGCAGGTTCGTCGTCTTTCCGCAGAGGCCGGGACCGTAGTAGACGACCTTCGCGGTGATTTCTTTCGTGGCGTAGTTGAAGAGGACCATGGGAG
>Ga0075425_100000186_pt1 | contig 55221 bp, 57 predicted proteins | sample SoiMethybrSBSTD4_FD_75300 | JGI IMG/M metagenome (GOLD analysis project Ga0075425, IMG submission 75300) | Bulk soil microbial communities from a Populus tree surrounding site in Tennessee, USA - Soil MetaG P. TD hybrid SBSTD4 | ecosystem: Environmental > Terrestrial > Soil > Tree plantation... | reverse complement strand
GTTGTGCTTCTGCAAAACCTTGGTGATGGCCGCTGTCAGCGTGGTCTTGCCATGATCGATATGACCAATGGTGCCCACGTTCACGTGCGGCTTGGTGCGTTCGAATTTCTCTTTCGCCATTGCTCTTTCCTCTCAGGACGGGACCAAATCATCTCCGTCGCTGTATTCGTCGTAGTACGCACCCAGAAACTGCTCTTTCTCGATCAAGCCGTCGGAAACGATCCACTGTTCGAAACGCTCGTACTCCGACTGACATCGGGCGCGAAAATTCTCAAAAATCTCGATGCCAACCCCAGAAATCTCTCACCCCATACTTCCGCGATTCCGGAGACTCGCACCAAACTTCCGTAGACAGGTAGCCTATTCCGAAAACGCTCTCGAACTCTGCCTGCCTGCCCTCCGGGGCCCAGAACCTGCGGTCGACAACCAACCGCCGCGCTGCCAGTCACCTTGGAACCGTCTTTCCCTGCACCCGGGCGATGATCTCTTCCGCCACCGCGCGCGGGGCTTCTTCATAACGCGCAAAGTGCATCGAGTAGGTCGCGCGGCCCTGGGTGCTCGAGCGCATATGCGTCGCATAGCCGAACATTTCAGCCAGCGGCACAATAGCTTTGATCACCTGCGAACCTGCGCGGTGCTCCATGCCCTCAATCCGTCCGCGACGCGAACTCAAATCGCCCATAATCGCGCCCGCAAAATCTTCCGGAACTACTACTTCAACCGACATCACCGGCTCTAACAATACCGGCGAGGCTCGCCGCGCAGCTTCCTTGAAGGCCATCGAGCCTGCGATCTTGAAGGCCATTTCGCTGGAGTCGACTTCGTGATAGCTGCCGTCGTAGAGTGTGGCCTTGACGTCTACCATTTCGTATCCGGCGAGAACACCGCCTTCCATAGCTTCCTTAATCCCCTGATCAATCGGCTTGATGTACTCCTTCGGCACCGCGCCGCCCACGATTTCATTCACGAATTCGTAGCCCTTACCTGCGGGCTGCGGCTCCAACCGGATCTTGGCGTGGCCGTACTGGCCGCGGCCGCCAGTCTGGCGAATGTATTTACCTTCGGCCTCGGCCGCCTTGCGGATGGTCTCCCGATAAGCTACTTGTGGCTTGCCAACATTCGCTTCCACCGAGAACTCGCGCATCATGCGATCGATGATGATCTCCAGATGCAGTTCGCCCATGCCGCTGATGATGGTCTGTCCGCTGTCGGGATCCGTGTGAACTTTGAAGGTCGGGTCTTCCTGCGCCAACTTCGCCAGCGCCAACCCCATCTTCTCCTGATCCCCTTTTGTCTTCGGCTCGACCGCAACGGCGATCACGGGCGCGGGGAACTCGATCGATTCCAGTAGAATCGGGTGCTTCTCGTCGCAGATCGTGTCGCCCGTAGTCACGTTGCGCAGGCCAACGCAAGCACAAATATCACCGGCGTAAATCTCGCTGATCTCTTCACGCTTATTCGCGTGCATCTTGAGCAGCCGGCCAATACGTTCACTGCGCTGCTTGCCGACGTTGTAGACGGAATCGCCAGTCTTGAGCTGTCCGGAGTAAACGCGGATGAATGCGAGCTGCCCGACAAACGGATCGGTCATGATCTTGAACGACAGCGCCGAAAACGCTTCTTTGTCGTTAGCCTTGCGTTCAATGGCCTGATTGTTGTCGGGATTCGTTCCTCTTACCGGCGGGATATCAAGGGGGGAGGGCAGAAAATCTACTACCGCATCTAACAGCGGCTGCACGCCTTTATTTTTGAAGGCTGTTCCGCAGATCACCGGGAACAGTTTCAACGCGATCACGCTTTTCCGCAGAGAAGCTTTCAGCTCTTCGGGAGAAATCGTCTCGCCTTCCATGTACTTGTGCAGGAGGTCGTCGTCGTTTTCGACAATGGTCTCGACCATCTGATTATGGAAAGCATTCGCCTTCTTCTTCAGCTCTTCGGGAATTTCCTCGGTGACGAATTCGGCGCCCAGGGTTTCATCTTTCCAGATGATGGCTTTCATCTGGAACAGATCAATAACGCCTTTGAATTTATCTTCTTGTCCGATGGGCAGCTGAATGGCTACGGGGCGGGCGTTGAGACGTTTGCGGATGGTATCGATGGCGTGCTCAAAATCGGCGCCCATCTTGTCCATCTTATTAATGAAGCAAATTCGCGGGACTTCGTACTTGTCGGCCTGGCGCCACACGGTTTCCGACTGAGGTTCGACTCCATGAACGGCGTCAAACACTGCGCAGGCGCCGTCGAGCACACGCAGCGAGCGCTCAACTTCTGCCGTGAAATCCACGTGCCCGGGCGTATCAATAATGTTGATCCGGATATCGCGCCACACGCACGTAGTCGCAGCAGACGTAATGGTGATGCCGCGCTCCTGCTCCTGCTCCATCCAATCCATGGTTGCAGTGCCTTCATGGACCTCTCCGATACGGTGCGTCCTTCCCGTATAGAAAAGGATGCGCTCTGTCGTAGTGGTCTTGCCGGCATCGATGTGGGCCATGATGCCGATGTTCCTGCAACGATCTAATGGGACTTGTCTGGGCACGATAAATCCGTAGCTACTTCACCACCGATAATGCGCGAAAGCCTTATTGGCATCCGCCATGCGGTGGACGTCTTCCTTCTTCTTTATTGCTGCACCGCGATTATTGGCGGCGTCGAGCAATTCATTGGTCAACTTGTCGATCATTCCCTTCTCGGCTCGTCCACGCGAATAGGTGATCAGCCAGCGGATTGCCAGCGAAGTACGCCGATCCGGATTCACCTCCACCGGGACCTGATAGTTGGCGCCGCCAACACGCCGGGTCTTCACCTCGAGCAACGGCTTGACGTTCTCCACCGCCTTCTTGAACAGCTTCAGAGGCTCATCCCCGCCCTTCTGCTGCAAGCGGGTCAAGGCTTCATAAAAAATGCCTTCCGCCGTGCTCTTCTTTCCTGACCACATCATGGAATTGACAAACTTTGTGACCAGGTCCGATCCGTATACCGGATCAGCTTCCACTCCGCGTTTTGCAATATGTCCTTTTCGGGGCATTTTTCTCTCAACTCTCAGCGACTCCGAACTCTACCGCGGTCTTTTCGCGCCGTACTTCGATCGCCCTTGCTTGCGGTTCGCGACGCCGACCGCGTCCAGCGTGCCGCGAATCACGTGATAGCGCACTCCTGGCAGGTCCTTAACTCGGCCACCGCGAATGAGCACGATGGAGTGCTCCTGCAAGTTGTGACCGACACCGGGGATGTAGGTGGTCACTTCAATCCCATTGGTCAACCGAACGCGCGCCACTTTGCGCAACGCCGAATTTGGCTTCTTGGGAGTCTGCGTGTAAACGCGGGTGCAGACACCACGTTTCTGCGGACTTCCCTGCAAGGCCGGACTGGCTGTCTTGTAGCGTGTCCGCCGTCGGCCGGCACGAACCAATTGATTGAAAGTAGGCACCTTTGATTGCTCCTTCAGCTTCCAACATACTCGCCCCCATTGGGCACACACGGGGCAGTCAGAACTGCTCGGTGATTCCCCTGTTTAAGGGCTGGATGGCAGGTCAGCCAACCATGCTTCCCGCTTCAGCACACAAGCGAGAAATTCGGTTTCCCGTTCCGACTAATGCCAGCGACGGTGGCGCCAGGCCCGAAAATCACATGCGCGGGAGGCGTTCCGTTTCGTCAGCAACTGTCCCGCATAGCCTTCCAACGGCCGAAAGGTAAATCGCGGGACGTTTCAGCGAGGGCTCTCTGAAATTACGTTCCAGAGAGGTGTATCTCTAAAACTCGGCTGTAATTCCTCCGCGGACACAATTACAGCGATCACCGCGTACAAGCAAGCCAGAATTTGAACTCGCGGAACCTCATAAATATATCAACTCAGATTGGGAATCGTCAAACAAGTCTCAGGGATGAAATCTTGAAACCACCTGCTTACGGAAATCCAGCGGTCTAGGAGCGATGCCTGGTTCCAATCTTTAGCTATTGCAAAGGCTATTGCCGCAAACCTGTGCTGCCATGTCATCCTGATGCGAGCGAAGCAAGGCGGAAGGATCTATGAATTTCGGGTCATCCGCCTCGCCCCTCTATCACGTGCCACGCACGAGTCATGAGTCGGCGTTTCTGCTGCTTCCGTATGGCAAACTGTTTCAGGAAACTGAATGAACACGCTCGAGTTCACTGTTCTCGTTTGGCTCGTATCGGTAATTGGCGGTTTTCTCGGCTCGCTTACGGGCCTGGGCGGAGGAGTGGTTCTGGTCCCACTGCTCACGCTGTTTTTCAAGGTTGACATCCGCTATGCCGTAGGCGCTTCTCTGGTATCCGTAATCGCTACCTCTTCAGGTGCGGCGGCAGCTTATGTGCGGGAAGGAATCTCCAACATACGGATTGGCATGTTTCTGGAAATTGCGACGACATTGGGCGCACTGTTGGGAGCGTTCTTAGCCGCACGGATCTCGACTGCAACCATCGCCATAGTTTTCGGGGGAGTGCTGCTTTACTCGGCATACGTTGCGGGCCAGCCACGCACCAAGGACCCGCTCGACGATATCCCCAATCCGCTCGCCACGCGCTTGCGCCTGAACGGAAGCTTTCCTACCCCAGAGGGGACACGGCATTACTGTGTTCGCAGAGTTCCCGCAGGATTCAGCCTGATGTTCGGCGCGGGCGCACTTTCGGGATTGCTCGGCATCGGTTCTGGCGCAGTCAAAGTTCTGGCGATGGATCAAGTGATGCGAATTCCGTTCAAAGTCTCCACCACGACCAGCAATTTCATGATCGGAGTAACCGCCGCCGCCAGCGCGGGTGTGTACCTCAGCCGCGGATACATCGATCCGGGGCTGTCAATGCCGGTGATGCTGGGAGTTCTCGCGGGATCATTTCTCGGAAGCCGGATTCTGTTTAAGGCGGAAACCAAGTCACTGCGGCTGGTATTCAGCACCATCATTCTGCTACTGGGGGCCCAGATGCTCTACACAGGCATGGCGGGGAGAATCTGAATCTTGGGCCGATCTACTTGGAGCGACCGCAAAGTGGAAGAAGTTATCGGAACACTTTTGCGTACCGGCGTTCTTCTCTCTGCGGGAATAGTGCTTCTTGGGGGTGTCATCTACCTGGCGCGTCACGGCGCGTCTCCCGCCGACTATCGGGTCTTTCGCGGTGAACCAGCCGAGCTACGTCACATCCGCGGAATCGCGCATGAAGCCGCATCGCTTCGCGGGCGCGGCATTATCCAGTTGGGGCTACTGTTGCTGATCGCCACCCCTGTGGCTCGCGTCATCTTTTCGATCTTCGGTTTTGCCGCCGAGAAAGATCGTTTGTATGTGAGCTTTGCTTCAGTCGTGCTGGTGATTCTGCTTTACAGCCTATTGGGATCCTCTTAAGCCTTCCTCTTTAGCCTTGGCCGAAGTGAAAACTCGAAAACCGTTGGCATTTGTCCACGAGATCCTTTTAGCGACCCAAAGCAGCACGAGACCGGAAATCTGCCGTTGAGGTATATATCTTCTTTCGTGACCCGGCAAGGCGTGAGGACTTTTAAGTTGCAAGACGCCAATACTTTAGCGTCGTTACTTTGGTTTGTAAGTATATCGAAGATAAGGGATTACAATTCTTCTAAGACACTCCCCTATAAACAGAACCTATGGATCAGGCGAAGCGCGAGAGTGTACTGTCACACGTCAGCCGAGAGCTTTCCCATCTGGAAAAGCGCGATTGGGAGTTGTGGCTGATTGTGTCATTTACCGGCGTTCTTGTGGGAATCGGTCTGCTCGCTGTTCTCTTTCCCGCCGCGTTTCTCAAGCAGGGTAGCTTCCACTTTGAAATTACGGTTTCCAAGCCGCTTGTTTTCGGGCTCATCGCCATGCTGACCCTCACCAATACTTACGTGGTCACCCGGCGTCTGGAATTGCGGAAACTACGCGAGAGACTGATTTCGAGCACCATTCAGAATGAACTGGTGCGATTGCAGTCGTTTACGGATCCGCTGACCGAAATTTACAACCGCCGATCGCTGGAAGACATGGCAAGCCGCTACATCAGCCATGCCAAGCGGCTGAAGAAGCCACTTACGTTTCTCCTGGTCGACGTGGATAGGTTCAAAGAGGTAAACACGCGCTTTGGACACCTCACAGGCGATTTCGTTTTGGCAGAAATCGCCGCTCTTTTGAAAACCTCGGTTCGCGGCTCGGATGCGGTCGTTCGCTACGGAGGAGATGAATTCCTCGTAATTCTGGCGGATACCTCCGCCGCAGATGCCAGCGCTGTGGTCGAAAGAAGCAAGAACTATATCCGGGAATGGAATCGCGCGGGGCACCTGGAAGCATTTCAGGTCAGCTTGAGCATTGGCGTAGCTGAATGGACCGACGGCAAGACGCTGGACGAGATGCTGGACAGCGCCGACCGGGAGATGTATGCGGTTAAGGCTGTTGGACGGTAGACCAGCTTCACGGCCCTTTGAGTCACCGCCGGTCTAGAGCTTTAATCCCGAGGGGCGGGAAGAACAATTCGCCGCATTACAAATGCGCCGCTCCGATTTTCTAATTCTCCCGAATTGATTCCAGAAATTTGGTGATGGCGTCCAGCCTCACGTTCCCAAGATCCTGATCCCATTCCACTCGATGAAAGACTGGATCCCCAAACTGGCATTCTCACGATTGCCATGCGCTTTCGTGGCAGGAGGCACAATATTGCCGGAAGATCCCCGATCCCTTAATCGGATTGCGAGGAGACGAAGCCAGGGTGTCACGCTGCTGCGCGGCAAGCAAAAGGCCAGCCGGAGCCAGCAGAACAACCGGGCCTGAGAACCACCGCCTGTGGAAATGTTGCATCAAGGCTTTCCTTTGTCAGTGTTTTCCTCAGGGAGCAACGCGTAGCTCACGAATGCCAGGCGCCTACTATCCGGTGACCATGAAGGAACGTTGATAGTCCCCTGCCCCCCAAACAACTTGGCAAGAACTGTAATCTTCTTGTCGTTCAGCGACATCATGCGCAGCATCACGTCTTTGTTCTCCGGATGTCCGCTAACCTCCTTCTCGTAAGTAAGAAAAACCATCCATTGTCCGTCTGGCGAGATATGGGGAAACCAGTTGTTGTAGTCATCAGAAAAAACCTGTTCCTGTTCACTGCCATCTGGTTGCATACGCCAGATCTGCATCGTTCCAGTGCGAACCGAATTGAAGTAGATGTATTTCCCATCAGGAGAATATTCGGGACCGTCGTCGAGACCTTTGGCCGTGGTGAGGCGCGTTTCTTCGCCGCCGGTAATTGGAATACTGTAGATGTCAAATTCATCATTCCGCTCGCCTACGAAGGCCAGAGTTTTTCCATCCGGTGACCAGCCGTGCCAATACGAAGGAGAATTCTTTGTGATCCGCCGCGGTGTCCCTCCAGTCATCGGCAACATGTAAATAAGCGAACGCTCCTCTTCTTGCGATTGGTCGCTGATGACCAACTGAGTCCCGTCCGGCGAAATGCCGTGATCGTTGTTGCAGCGAGTGGCGAAGCCTGTATCCACCATTTCGGGCTTACCGCCCGCGACAGGCAGGCGTTCAATGCGACCGTCACTATTGAACAGAAATGATTTTCCGTCGCGCGTCCAGTTAGGCGCTTCGATGCGCCCAGCAGCCAGATAAACCACGCGACGATCCGTTGAATCCGCGTTGATCGTTTCCAGCGCGCTGTAGAGAGCCGGGCGGGCGTTTGCAGATGACGATGCTGTATTCAGATCGAGATTCGAGAATACGGCCTTCTCTACATTGTCCTTGTCGTGCGCGCAGACTCCGATACCTACATAAAAGTTCTCATGAAACGGAATTCGGAGCCAACCACCGGCGAGGTGCAATTCTTCACGGTTACCCGCGAGAGACATATAGATGTAATCGCCTCTCTTCGCAATCCGCAGCCGCTTCGGTGCGGAGATGCTGGATTGAATCTCGTGAGTATTGCCGCCTTTTTCATCACGGTATTGCAATGACGTCAGGCCATTGCCGTGCACCGCCACATCCGCGTACACGGAATCCGGGTCGAGGCTCTGCCGAATTATGAGAGCCGCTTTTTTGTGCGCGTTGCCGGCTTTGCTGGGAAAAGAAATGTCGGCTGCCAAGGCCACATCGCCAGAAGTGTTCTTCCAGACAAACTGAAAGGCATCTGCCGTGGACCACATATTCTCGCCGCTGCCGGTGATCGTGTACGTGTTCTTAGCGGGATCGTATTCCGCGGCCCCGGGATGAAGAACCCCTCCGACGTCCGCATGATTCTCGAATATCCCAATCTGCGTCGCAGTCTGGGCGCAGAGACGGTTCATTGGAGGCGAGCCGAAAAAGAGAACCAACAACGCAAGGACGATCTCCCACTTCGTAAGACGCGGTTGTCGCATCATTGCTCCGACTGGTTTCGGTGCTGCAGTATACTTCGACGGCAGGAGCCATGGCCAATATCCTTTACGGTGTGAATGGAGAAGGTGCCGGCCACTCGACGCGCGCCAAAGAGGTCATCGCTCATCTGATATCCAGAGGGCACGCGGTTCATGTCGCGTCATTCGACCGTGCCTTGCGCAATTTAAGTGAGGACTTCGAGGTAACCGAGATCTATGGCTTTCGGCTGGCCTATGTCAACAACCGGGTTCGATACCGTCGCACAGTCGTAAGAAACCTGATTAGCGTCGGTCAGGCGGCGAAGAGTTTTAAACGGCTGTGCAAACTTGCCGAAGCATGGCAAATCGAAATAGTTATCACCGATTTTGAGCCACTCACCTGCCATGTCGGTCGCCGGAAAGGGCTGCCGGTGATCTCGATTGATAATCAGCATTGTCTCACCAACGCGCAGATCTCGTATCCCATGCAGTACCGACGCGATGCGGCGGCGGCAAAAATAGTTACTCGGGCAATGGTTCCGAGAGCCGACTCTTACCTGGTCACCTCATTTTTCGCGGCGCCGATCAAAAAGCGTCGTACGTTCTTATTTCCCCCGATTCTGCGGGATCGGGTGCTTAGAATTACTCCCACAGAAGCCGATCACGTTTTGATCTACGTAACTTCCCCGGCGCCACAGTTAGCAGAGCTACTGAATTCGATCTGGGGCAACTTTGTCGCGTACGGTTTCAGACGCGAAGGGCAGGAAGGGAACATTCTCTACAAGAAGCCGAGCATGGATACATTTTTGCAAGACCTGAGCAGCGTCAAGGCTGTGATCGCCAACGCGGGATTTTCGCTCTTGAGCGAAGCTTTGCACTTGGGCAAGCCCTACTTAGCCATTCCGGTGAAGCATCAGTTCGAGCAGATCTTCAACGCATACTGGCTGCAGAAGATGGGCTACGGAGCGTACTGGGAGGAACTGAGTAAAGAACGCGTCGAATCCTTTCTCTACAACCTGCCGCAATTTCGCGAAAGGCTGGCGGACTATCCAAGACAAGGAAACGCAAAGCTGCTGGAGAAAGTTGATTCGCTCATCTCCGAGTACACGTCATCGCGAGTCGCGAGCGCAGGACGGTAGCCGGAAAAATGACAGATTCCAACTCGCGGCTGCCTGAACCGGAAACAGCCGCCCAACCCACGCTGCTGATCGAAACTGCCACTCTCCTCAGCCTGACCATCGCCGTGCTCTCGCTTTTCCTGTTTGGCTGGATTGCGGAGAACGTCTCCCGCCAGCGCACCAAAACTTTTGACCTTGCAGTGCGGGCTCGAATTCATGAATTTGCATCGCCGGGCATGACCGGAAGCATGATTGCCGTCTCCTATTTAGGTGGCGACGGCCTGATCATTGGCGTCTTTGGCAGCCTTGCCGTATTCCTTAGCTTGAGATGGCGGCGCGCGGCGCTGTGGCTCGTGGTCAGCATCCTCGGTGCACTGGTGCTCGATTTAAGCTTGAAATACGCGTTTCACCGTCCCCGGCCAACACCTTTCTTTGGACCGCTGCCGCACACGTACAGCTTTCCCAGTGGACATGCACTGTTCTCATTTTGCTTTTACGGTGTGCTTGCCGGGTTGCTTGCCGACCGGGTCCGGAGTCTCAAGCTGAGGATTCTAGTTTGGACGTTGGCGGCGCTCCTCGTCGCAGCCATCGGAGTTTCGAGGATCTATCTGGGCGTGCACTATCCGAGCGATGTCATCGCCGGATACCTCACTGCGACACTTTGGGTGAGCACCATGATTGCTGTGGACCGTGTGAAAAAGCAACGCAAGCGGTCGATCGCTTTCAGTGAGTGATACGAGTATTTGCTGATGTCAGCCGTCGTTCGAACATTGATTAGGGAGTGTTATGGACGTTTGCCAGCACGCCGTGAATTGCCAGCAATTCCTTCAAGAGCGCGCGCAGGTTTGTTGATTCCAACGCGTTGGCGCCATCTGACTTTGCCTCTTTTGGCTTGTCGTGAACTTCCAGGAACACACCGTCTACCCCAGCGGCAACAGCTGCGCGTGCCAGTACTGGGATGAATTCGGGTTGGCCTCCGCTCACTGCATGATCTCCATCCGTTGCGGCTGAGGGCAACTGCACGGAGTGAGTTGCGTCGAATACCACCGGCGCAAATTTTCGCATGATGGCCAGCGACCGCATGTCCACCACCAAATTGTTGTAACCGAAGCTGGCTCCCCGCTCCGTAACAAAGACTTTGTCATTGCCTGCGGTCCTGCATTTTTCAACCGCCTGACGCATGTCCCAGGGCGACGCGAACTGGCCCTTCTTAATATTGACGACGCGTTCGCTCATCGCCGCCGCCACGATGAGATCGGTCTGGCGGCAGAGGAAAGCTGGGATCTGCAATACGTCCACGACCTCGGCCACCTTGGGGACATCCTTGGCTTCGTGCACATCCGTGAGCACAGGCACGTGAACCTCATCTTTCACTTTTTTTAGGATGCGAAGACCCTCGACCAGACCGGGGCCGCGAAAGCTTCGAATAGAGGTGCGGTTTGCCTTGTCATACGAAGCCTTAAATAGGAACGGGAAGTTCAGCGACCGGGTTACGCCCTTGATCACTTCTGCCATGAAGAGGGCATGCTCTTCACTTTCAATTACGCAAGGGCCAGCGATGAGCAGCAGGTTGCCGGAACCCAGTCGGACATCTGCAACCTGGAAGGTGATGGCCATAATGACCCCAGAAGGACAGGGCGCTGTGTGCTTAGGATCGCGCCACAGCAGTCTATCGTAATGCCCTTCCTATTTTGACCTTGTTCCACAATGGGCGCTATCGTAACTTGCTGCCATCTTGTCACTTCGACTTGTTACCGGAAGTGATCCATGAAAACACGCTCGTCCGCCGAGTCGGTTATGGTGCATTCGCCTAATCGCCGACGCACTCTGCAAAATTCGAACGGTTCTTCTTCCAGCCGACGTAATTTTATCGGCACGGCGGCATGCGCAGCGGGCGCCATAGGATTGTCACCGCTGTTAGGATCAAACGCGACCAGAGCTGAGGCAGTAACTACGTTTGGCCGTCAGAGGGCAATCCAGGCGTTTGAAATCAGGCGAAATGCTGCTCTCGCCGAGTTTCGGTCGCCAGCGGCCTTGCACAGTAACAATGGTGACGAACAACGATACAGCAACAAGATCGGAAACTACTCCAAAGGGCTTCGCCACGATAGCTTGGGGGAGGTTGACCCCCTCTATTATGCTGCCTACCTGAACGCGATCAGAAGTGGCCAGCCCTCGGACTTCGAGAACATCCCTCTTGGGGGCAACGTCCGGTTGACCAACCCGCAGGCCGGGCTGGCATTCGGCCTGGAGGGGGGTGATTCTGGGAACTTATTCGAGCCGCCATCTCCGTCGGTCGCAAGCCAGGAGCGGGCGGATGAAGCCGTGGAAAACTACTGGATGGCGCTCCTGCGCGACGTGGCGTTTACCGATTACAGTACCGATTCGCTCGCCGCACAAGCGTGTGCTGAACTGAGCAGGCTTTCCGCATTCAAGGGCCCTCGGTTGAATGGCCAGGTCACACCACAAACTCTTTTTCGGGGGTTCACAGCGGGAGACGTGATCGGCCCTTACATCTCGCAGTTCCTTCTGCAGCCAGTTTCTTTTGGAGCTTTGCCGCTTCGCCAGCAGTACACGACATATGTGCCCGGTTCGGACTACATGACTGATTTTTCGTCCTGGCTGGAAGTGCAGAATGGACAGGGGCCCTTCGTTCTTCCTCAAGGCGCCCTAGACCCTCAGTTGCGTTATCTGCGGAATGGGCGCGACGTCAGTGCCTGGGTGCACGTTGACCTGTTGTACCAAGCCTACTTCATGGCGATGTTATGGTTACTCAATAACCCCGGTATTGCAGGGTTCAATACGGGCAATCCCTATAGCAGCTCACGTACCCAGGTCGGATTTGGTACTTTCGGCCCTCCCCATATCAATGCCTTGATGACCGAAGTCTCCGGATATGCACTGCGGGCGCAGTGGTATCAGAAGTGGTGGGTGCATCGCGCGCTGCGGCCGGAAGCTTATGGCGGCCTGGTGCATAACATCAAAACCGGCACGGCACAGTATCCGTTGCACGGGGATATTCTGAACTCGCAAGCGCTGGCAACAATGCTTGCGACGAAACACACCTATCTTCTGCCCATGGCATTTCCCGAGGGTTCGCCAACCCACCCCAGCTATGGTTCCGGACACGCAACTGTTGCCGGCGCCTGCGTAACCGTGTTGAAGGCATTCTTCAACACGGATAATGTATTTCCCAATCCCGTGGCTCCTACGACGGACGGGCTCGCCCTGGTGCCTTACGGCGGCGCGGGGGCGGGCCAAATGACACTTACAGGCGAATTGAACAAGCTCGCAAGCAACATTGCTCAAGCGCGAAATATCGCCGGAGTGCATTGGCGTTCGGATGCTACGCAGGCCATGCTGTTAGGCGAAGCTGTGGCTATCCGCATTCTGGGTGATCAAAGAAGCTGCTATAACGAGGCTTTCGGTGGCTTCACCTTTACCAAGTTCGATGGGACCAGAATCACTGTGTAAAGCATTCTAAGAGAGAGGAATCTCTGTGAGCCTCTGGGTCTGAATTTATCTCTTGCCCACCTTCTCCGGCCGATGGAACATCTCGATCTCAGCGGCGGCTTTATCCGCCCGGCGCTTCAATCCATACTCATAGGCCGCGCCCACAAATGACTTAAACAACGGATGCGGCTCCAGCGGCTTCGATTTGAATTCCGGATGGAACTGGCACCCGATGAAGTGTGGATGGTCAGGTAGTTCAATAATCTCTACGTAGGTGCCATCAGGAGTGGATCCCGAGATGCGAAGGCCGGCTGCGGTCAAGGGATCTTCGTATTCGCGGTTGAACTCATAGCGGTGTCGGTGCCGCTCGCTGATTTCGAGCTTGCCGTAGATTCTATGCGCCAGAGTTCCCGGTTCGATCTTGCAGGTCCACGCCCCCAGGCGCATAGTGCCGCCCAGTTCTTCGACGCCGCGTAGTTCACGCAACTTGTATATGACCCGGTGCGGCGTAGCCGGATCAAATTCGCTGGAGTTTGCTTCAGACAACCCGGCGACATTGCGCGCATACTCGACGCACGCCGTTTGCATGCCGAGACAGATTCCGAAATAAGGAACTTTGTTCTCTCGGGCGTAGCGGATGGCCTGCAACATGCCCTCAATTCCGCGTTTCCCAAAACCTCCAGGAACGAGGATTCCGTCATACTCTGCCAGTTGCTCTTTGCAGGCTCGCTGTCCCGATTCCAATCCCTCGGCTTCAACCCAGTTCAAAGTCAGCTTCAGGTTGTGCGCCAGCGCCCCATGTACCAGCGCCTCTTTCAGCGACTTGTAAGAATCCTCATATTCAACGTACTTTCCGACGATCGCAATCGTGACTTCAGCTTTGGGATTGTAAACACGGCGCACGATCTCTTCCCACTCCTTCAAATCTTGGTCTTTAGGCTCGAGGCGAAGATACCGCAGCACCAGCGTGTCCACTCCTTCGTTGGATAAGACAAGGGGGACTTCATAAATCGACGCCACGTCTTTTGCGGTGATTACCGCTTCGTCTTCCACATTGCAAAAGAGAGCAATCTTTGACTTGATATCCTTCGAAAGGAAGCGATCAGTACGGCAAAGAAGAATGTCGGGCTGTATTCCTATACTGAGCAGTTCTTTTACCGAATGTTGCGTGGGCTTAGTCTTGAGTTCCTGCGCGGCGGCGATGAACGGTACTAGTGTGACGTGCATGAAAAGCGTGTGCTCGCGCCCCAGTTCCTGGCGCATCTGGCGTATGGCTTCAAGGAAGGGCAAAGATTCGATGTCTCCCACGGTGCCGCCAATTTCAACGATGGCGAGGTCGACATCCTGCGCCACTTTTTTCATGGCGGCCTTAATTTCATTGGTTACATGGGGAATCACCTGCACCGTCTTGCCAAGATAATCGCCGCGCCGTTCTTTCGCGATGATCTGTTCGTAAATGCGGCCAGTGGTCCAGTTGTTGTCGCGAGAAAGCCTGGCGTGAGTGAAACGCTCGTAGTGCCCCAGATCGAGGTCGGTTTCAGCACCGTCATCGGTTACAAACACTTCGCCATGTTGGAAAGGTGACATCGTTCCCGGATCGACGTTGAGGTAGGGATCAAACTTCATGAGGTTGACCTTCAGTCCACGACTTTCGAGCAAGCACCCGATGGAAGCTGCCGCGAGCCCCTTGCCCAAGGAAGACACCACACCGCCGGTCACAAAGATGTACTTTGCCGACATCCTTTCCTCGCTTTAGATTGTTGGGAGTTTGCGCATCCGGAGACTCCGGCATGCGCTGATAAGGCGCTTCCCAGAGTGTAATTGGGGTGCACAATCAATTATGCACGAAACGCGCTCGCCAGGCCACCGTAGTTTGGAGGCGATATCCACAGTTTTTTCAGTTGAGTCACCCAGCCTGGGATCAATGACAGACGGAACAGAGACGAGCCTTATGAGGTGTAAACTGGCCCCATATCTTGCATCTAACCAAAGTAGTCAAATGCTTCGAGTCATTCGTCCTCTCCTCATCGCTTTATTTGCTACCCCCCTGGTTGTTCCTTCCGCTCCCGCCCAAAACCTCGCGAAACGTCTCATCCTGAAAGACGGATCCTACCAGCTCGCCAGCAAATGGGAGGTCAAGGGCGATCGCGTTCGGTATTACAGCGCCGAGCGGGACGATTGGGAAGAAGTGCCCAAGTCCATGGTCGATTGGGTTGCCACTGAGAAATACGAGAAGGACCGTGCAGCCGGGCAACCCGCCCCCGAAGCCGTAGAACTCGACAAAGAACTCGAGGCCGAGCGCCAGGCAGACGAAGCCAAGTCTCCGCACGTGGCGCCCGGATTGCGTTTGCCGGACGAGGGCGGCGTAGTACTGCTGGATACTTTTCAGACACAACCGCAATTAGTGGAACTGGAACAAAGCAGCGGAGCGGTGAACAAGAACACCAAGGGTAATATCCTGCGCGCTGCCGTAAATCCAATTGCCAGCTCGAAGCAGAGCATCGAGATTCCCGGCTTGCACGCCAAGATTCAGTCGCACACGTCGCGTCCTTCCATTTATCTGAATGTTGCGTCCCAGGAGCTGGGTGACACAGAGATGCCCAAATCTCCCGGACCAGAATTGCCCTGGGACCGCTTCCGCATTGTGCGCGCTCAGGAAAAGCAGGGTAAGCGCGTTGTGGGCGACATCAAAGTTGCGGTCTACGGAAAAGTCAGCCAGGAGCAGAAATTCGTGCCCACCAATTCGCAGCAGCTCACCGGCGGATGGGTAAAGCTGACTCCGACCGAAGATTTAAGCTCAGGCGAATATGCGGTAGTCGAGATGCTGGGCAAAGAGGGAATGAATCTTTTCGTATGGGATTTCGGAGTCAACCCATCCGCGCCTGCCAATGCGACCGCATGGAAGCCGGATGCTTCTGCAACGAACCCACAGCCTGACAAGCCGAAAGAGTTGGAGAAACGGCAGGAGGGCGACAAGAAGTGAAAGAAGTGAGCAGTTCCACCGGTTTGTATCGCCTCTTCAATCGCGTTGACCGCATATTCCCACGCCGTTTAGACTAACCTAGCTTCAAGAGTGCAATTAGGATCTGCCTTGAAATCCTATCGCCCTACGCGCGCACTGCTGGCTGAAATCGAGCATGTGCTGGCGCACAACCAGCCCGACTTTCATCGGTCCCCGCTTGATCGGGTGATCGAACTACTCACCTGCGGCCGTCATTACGGCTGGGTTGGAATCTACCTGATTAGCGGAGAAGACTCCAGGCAGCAGTTGCTGGGCCCTGGCGGAGTTGAACATCCCCACCAGATCGCCGCACCGGCCACGCGCTCCAAAATACTGGTTTCGATAAAGTTGGCGGGCCGGGACTTGGGCGTTTTGGCGGTCGAGAGTGATCACGAGAACGCCTTCGGCTCCGAGGACCGTGTGTTGCTGGAGCAGGTGGCCGATCTGCTGGCGCGTTTTCTCACTGGTTCCGGAAAATATATTGCCCGAAAGGCCCGACAGGCCACGATGTCGACCAAGCCCCAGGCCCAGGCAGCGCAATCAGCATCTCCTCCCCGGCGCTCAGCCGCGGTCGGCGAGAAGTAACCACCGCGCTCGGCTAACTACTTCCCGGATTGCAGCATCACGGTCTCTTCCTGAACACGCTGCCATGCCCGCTTCACATGTCGAGCTTGCGTATTCGTTTGTGCGATGCACATCCGAAGAGCTAGACGGTCGCTCAAGCGCGTATGTGTGAGGTAAAGATCACCGCTGCGGTTCAGCCGGTCTAAGAGCGATTGATTCAGTTCGTCTCCACCCTTTGCGCGAAAGCAGACCAGATTCAGCGGGACCGGAGCTGCAAGGTCAAATCGTTGATCCTGCTTGACCCATCCTGCGAATTCCTGCGCTAATCTCACATGCTCGCGAACGTGGTGCTGCAAGCCCTCCACTCCGTAATGGCGGATGACGAACCACAATTTTAGCGACCGGAATCTGCGCCCAAGAGGAATCTGCCAATCGCGATAATCGATAACTGCGCCGGTTTCAGTAGCCTTGTTTCGCAGGTACTCCGGTAACACACTCAGAGTCTTGATCAACGTCTTGCGGTCAGCTACATAGAAGCAGTCGCAATCAAAATTGGTGAACATCCACTTATGCGGATTGAAGCAATAGCTGTCGGCAAACTCCATGCCATCATGGATAGGACGGAACTCCGGACACAACGCAGCCGTGCCGGACATGGCTGCGTCGACGTGAAGCCAGATCTTTTCCCGCTGACAAATGGCGCCGATCTTTGGCACTGGATCGATCGCGTTTGAAGACGTAGTGCCTACGGTCGCGCACACGAAGAACGGAATCAGCCCGGCCCGGCGATCTTGCTCGATCTGCTGTGCCAAAGCGTCCGGACGCATGGCGAACTTCTCATCCACTGCAATCAGCTGCAGATTGTCCCGGCCTATGCCGGCGATTTGAACATCTTTCTCAATTGAAGAATGAGCCTGCGACGATGTATAGGCCACCAGCCTGCCCTCGCAACCGCGCTTATTGGTGGCGAAATCCGTAGCCCGTTCGCGCGCCGCCAGTAAGGCACAGAGCGAAGCACTGGAAGCAGTGTCCTGAATCACTCCACCGCCGGTCTCCGTAGAAAGAAATTTCTCCGGAAGGCCCAGCATGTGGACCAGCCAATCGAGCACGTGGGTCTCAAGCTCAGTGCAGGCGGGACTCGTGGCCCAGAGCATTCCCTGGACTCCCAGCCCGGATGAGAGCAGGTCGCCAAGGATTGCCGGTCCCGAAGCGTTGCCCGGAAAGAAGGCGAAGAAATTCGGCGACTGCCAGTGCGTGATGCCCGGGAGTATCAGTTTGTCGACATCAGCCAGAATGGCCTCGAAGGCTTCTCCTTCGGCCGAAGCCGTGCTTGGCAACCTGCGACGAATCTCACCCGGTTCGACGCGGGAGAGAACGGGGAAGGATTCAATGCGACCGTAATAGTCCGCGATCCAATCGACCACCGCATGGCCGTGTTTGCGGAATTCCTCCGGCGTCATGTGAAACGTTTTCGTTTCCGGAATGGATACGCTGGTGCCCATGGCAGATGCTCGCGTAGGTGTTGGCATGGGTTTACAACTGACCGTAATACAGCCTTGTAAGATATTCGAAGCGCACTCGACCATTGTGCTGGTACGAGCGGAAAATCTGTCGCAACTCAGAAATCATCGACTCGTAGTTGTCATCTGCCGGTTGAGGCGTATAGGAAGAAGAAAGGAGTCTGCCCTCGGCGCCGGCGTAATCAAACTCTTGCGCGTTTTCAAAAACTGCCGTTCGAAAAGACAATGGCGCAAAGAAATCCGCGATCTCCGCCGTCATGCGCTCGTGCCGGATTTCCTGGTAGTCAGTCCCGTACTTCAAGAGCAAGTGCTCGTATTGGCGAAGGAACGGCGTCGTATCTGTCTGCCGCTCATTCCACAATAAAACACTCCAGCCTCCCGGCTTCAGAATGCGAACGAACTCGCGTCTGGCATGGTTACGGTCAAACCAGTGCGCTGCCTGGGCGGCGGTGACGAAATCCGCGCTGCGATCTTGTAGCGAAGTGGCTTCCGCCGTTCCATTTACGCTCGTAAATCCGGGGTAACGCGCAAGCGCGCTTTCGGCAGCTGCGCGCATGTCCGGATTCGGTTCCACACCGAAGACCGAGTTCCCATTCTCCAGCAACATTCGCGTCAGTATGCCCGTGCCGGAGCCAACGTCGGCAATCACGCTGCTCGAGCTAAGGCCACATTCACTTTTCAGCAGCTCAAGAATTTGCGACGGATATGCAGGGCGGTAGCGGATGTAATGTTCCACGCGCGAAGAGAATCGCTGCGTGGCATCTCTTACGGGCATGACACCAGTGTAGCTTGGAGACGTGGGGCGCGGGGTTGAAAACTGAGAACGGAGAACTGCAATTAGCCGGCCCCGTTCGAACGCCTCGAATCGCGGGTCAGTAACTTTCGTTCCATGGTGCTGACCAGGGCGTCCAGATCCACTGGTTTCACGACATAATCGTCGACTTCGTTGTGAATCGCTTCCAAGGCGGTTTCGAACCCTGGGTATCCGGTCAAAAGAATCGTAACGCACTCGGGATTAGCTTCGCGCATGGCGCGCACTACCGTGAATCCGTCTCCGTCTTCACTCACATTGATATCGGAGAGGAGAACATCAAAACTGGACACCTTCATGGCGGCCAAGGCCTCTGCAACGCTGGCAGCACTTTGCACCTGGAAGCCGCGTTGCTGTAACAATGGAGGCAGCGTCAGCCGGATGTTGGGCTCATCATCGACAAACAGAAGCCTCCTGCCATCTTTCTTAACTGCGCGCGTGGAAACAGCGGGGCGCGCAATTCTGCCTCGGAGTTGATTCTCACGATCTTCCAAAGCAGAGTTTAACTCGTCGATGATCGCCAGCAGTTTCTTAGGGTCTTGCTCACTCGCCGCCCGGCGCGCGAGCTCTTTCCAATCCTTTGTTTGTTTCTCGGGAATCATGGTATGCAGACACCAATGTTCGATATCGAACACAATTCTAGATCATGGTTTCAGCTGTATTCGCAATCTACACGACACTGCACGTGCGAATCGTACCAAGGGCGCAATTATCCGAAGTTGGCGCAAGTTGACGCAGTTCGATATGGTACGAACGGTCGAATAAGTGACAAAAGTGGCGCAATTGGCACTCATCATCGGCAAAGGGGGAGTCGGAAAAACTACAGTGGCTGCGGCGCTTGCCCTGCGCACCGTCGATCAACATCGTAAGCAGCCCGTTCTTCTGATGTCAACCGACCCTGCCCATTCCCTGGCGGACGTTTTCCAGAAGTCCCTCGGAGATGAAATTGAGCGTGTCCGCCTGCGCGATGGTGCCAAGCTCGCCGTGTGGCAGGTAAACGCGAAAAAGCAGTTTCGGGCATTCCTCAGCCGGCACCGGAAAACGTTGCTGGAGATTCTGGAAAAAGGCTCGATTCTCTCGCTGGAGGATGTTGATTCTCTGTTGGACTCATCGCTTCCCGGCATGGCTGAAATGTCGGCCTTGCTGGGGTTGGAAGAGGTGCTGAGCGCGGGCAAATATGCGCACATCGTGGTCGATACCGCGCCCTTCGGTCACACGTTGCGATTGTTGGAGTTACCGGAATATTTTCAGCGTTTCCTAAAATTTCTTGAGTTGGCGTCCAGTCGTGACCAGGTGTTAGCCGAGCATTTTGGCGGCAGGGCAAAAGCCGTCGGATCGGAAATGCTGGAGCAATGGCGCGCTATGGCGGAAGGGATAACGCGCGCGCTGCAAGGCGCCAAAGTCCTTCTAGTCACCACGCCGGAGAATTTTGCGTTGAACGAATCGCTGCGATTCCGCGACTTGTTGCAGGGCCAGTCTTCACCGTCAGAAATCACAGGCCTGGTTTTGAATCGAGCTTCGACAAAAACCGGAAGCTGCCGAACATGTCGAGCACGCGCGAAGGCGACGCGCGCCGCCCGTTTGCTGCTCAAACGCGAGTTTCCTGGAACGAGAATGCACATTGCAGAGGATCTGGGCACACCGCTTATCGGCGCGGCCGACCTGGCTGCGTTTGGAGAACATGTCTTCGCCGGGCGCCCCATACGATGGAAAAGTGCTCCCCCTGCGGGCAAGCAGCCGCAACTGAAGAGAACGGAATGGCCCACACTGACCGGCCCTCTTTCATTGACTCTCGGCAAGGGAGGAGTAGGAAAGACCACCGTTTCGGCGGCATTGGGTTTTCGCACCCGAGAGAAGACGAAAGCGGCAGTGGAAATCTGCTCGGTTGATCCTGCGCCGTCACTGGATGACGTATTTCAGACCGAGATCAATGACGAGCCCAGAGCCGTCCTGGGAGACAAGAAATTCCGCGCTTCGGAACTGGATTCGGTTCGGCTTTTCAAACAGTGGGTGCACGACGTCAAGAGCGCGATTGAGGAGGCCACCACTGCTGAGCGCTCCGGCATTCATCTGGACCTATGGTTCGAGCGGCAGCTTTTCTCTCAATTGCTGGATATGGTGCCGCCCGGCGTGGATGAGGTGCTTGCCATCATCCGGATCTCAGAGCTGTTAGGAAATTCGTCGAAACGCGTGATCATCGATATGGCGCCGACCGGGCACGCGCTCGATCTGCTACGCACACCAGAGCGAATACTCGCGTGGACCCGGCTCTTATTGAAAACCCTGTCAGCGCACCGTACACTTGGGTTCGCCCGCGACGCAGGTGTGAAGGTCGCGGAACTGGGACAGCGCATCCGCGATCTGTTGGACGTTTTGCAGGATCCTGAGCGTACGCGAATCTACACTGTCGTGCTACCCGAGCCCTTGCCGGACCGCGAGACGGAGAGGCTCCTGCAAGATCTTGAAGTGCTTGGGCTGCCCTCGGAATCGATTTTTATTAACCGTGTCCTGTTTGCGCAAGAAATTCGGAGCTGCCCGCGGTGTCAGCAGGCGCATCGCTGGCAAATGGCGACATTGGGAAAATTGCGGCGTCGTTACCGAAGCAAGGCTCTGTATGCGATCCCAAACTTCCCGGTCGAAATCGCGGGACAGCGCGGCCTGCGTTCCTTTACAGGGAAGCTATGGCGCGTAGAGTAGATTCTGACCTCCGGGATTCCGTTATTTACCTATACGGTGTGACCCAGTCTCCGGCAGGTGCTGCGCCCAGCGTTGCTGGTGTGGACGGTCAGTCGAGAATTCAGACAATCGATTGTGCCGGCATGGTGTGCTGGGTCAGCCATGTACCGGCCGCTGAATACGGAGAAAAATTCTCGCAAAATCTGGAAGACATGGACTGGCTCGCAGCAGTGAGCCTGCGCCATCAGCGCGCGGTAGGTGCGATCGCCGAGTCTCATGACATGTTGCCAGCCCGGCTGGGGACAGTGTTTTTGACTGAAGATTCCCTGCAAGCTGATATACGCAGACGCAAGGCATCCCTGAAACGCGATCTGCAACGCATCGCCGGCATGCAGGAATGGGGGGTGAAGATATTTGCATCTCCCCAGCAGACAGTGCTGCCAACGAAGATGAAGACTGGCAGAGAGTACTTGGAAGCGAAGTCACAGATGTTGCGGGTGCGCAAGCCTGCCGTTCCCGACGAAGAGGTAAAGAAGCTCGCTAGTGAACTGGCAAAACTGGGAGCAGCGACCGCTGAGGGCGGGAAAATCAGCGGAGGAGCACGGGATTTGCAGTATCAGGTAAGCGTTCTAGTCAAGAAAGCAGACAGAAAAAAGCTGGAGCAGCTGTTACGCCGTTTTTCACGAGAATGGAAGGACAGACGAAAAATCGAATGCAGCGGGCCCTGGGCGCCATATTCGTTTGTGTCGCACGAAGGCTCGTCAAAATCAGAATAGCCTGAAGCAACAGAACTATCCTCAGAGTACTGTGCCTGAATGCCTGAAAGCAGCGACAATCTTGTAATCGCCGGCAATGACTTCACCGATGAAGCTTCCGTTCTCGATGTCCTGGATCACGTGCTGAATGCAGGCGTGGTCATTCGAGGAAGTCTGGTGATCTCATTAGCGGGAGTCGATCTGGTATATGTGGGGCTGGACGTAATTCTGACCTCCATTGAGACAGCGATGCGATACCTTCACATCCAGCCGGTACGTGCGCGCATCTCTTTGCCCAAGAGCGAAAAGCCATCCGATTGATGCCATTGCTTGCATATTGCCTTGCCGAAGCCCGCGACAAAATCAGCTTTCCGCACGCCGGTGTGCAAGGCATGCCGCTACGCAATGTGCGCAGCGGCAATCTGGAATGTCTGGTTTCCGATTTCGAAACCTCTAGTGCGGCGGGCCGCACACCGATAAGGGATGCGGCGCTGGAATTTAACCGGACCCTACAGGATCTGTTGACGCAATCCACGATCGTGCCCTTCCGATTCCCAACAGTGCTCGCAGATGAAAATGAGTTGCTGGAATTTCTCACTGAACACGCGGGGGAGTATGAGGCGACCCTCGCGCGATTGCGAGGTACGGTTCAGATCGACATTCGCGTGGAGGCGCCGGATTCGGAAAGTTCCACGCAGGCTTCCGGAACAGAGTACCTGCGCGGCCGTGAGGCTCGGTATGACGCGTTGCAGGAGACCGCAGCGCAATTTCGTCGCGCGGGCAAAGAATGGGTACGTCAGTGGCGAGATCGCGACACGGCCCGAGGATTGCGCTGCAGTGCGTTGCTGGGGCGCGAGCAGGTAAACGCCTTTCTTGCTGCGGCCAAAGAAGTAAGGATTCCTCCACGCTGGAACGTGCGCGTGAGCGGTCCCTGGCCGCCGGCAGAGTTCATGAAAGAAAATTGAGCGAGAAGAACTCCAATCTCGAAGCACAGGAACTGACAGGCTCTCTTCGTCTTTCCGACGCCGCTGAAGGTCTCTCGGGTAGGGTTGATTGTTCTCCAGAAAACATTGAGCAGGGGCTGGCAAAATTGGTCTTGAGCCTGATTGAACTTCTGCGGCAGCTCTTGGAGCGCCAGGCGATCCGGAGAATGCAGGGAGGGTCGCTTACCGAAGATCAAGTTGAAGAAATGGGCGAAGCCCTGATGAAGCTGGAAGCCAAAATCAATGAACTGGCCCGGCACTTCAATCTTACACCGGCTGATCTCAACCTTGACCTTGGGCCACTTGGCCGCCTGGTTGAATAGCACGACCGCGGCGGCACGTACGGGCTACAGGATTTCCTGTATTTTGCGTAAATGCTGCTCACAAACGTTGACACGATGCAGCGCCGCTCAGTAGCATCATCCCGCAGCGCTGGGTGCACAGAAGCAGTGCCGGGCTTCTCCTTCCGTTGAGAACGATACATGGAACGAGTTCCAACCGTTTCCGGAACAACGAATCTGGTGGACATTCTGGACCGTGTTCTGGACAAGGGTCTGGTTGTCGCGGGAGATATCCGCATTTCGTTGGCGAATGTCGAGCTCCTGACTATTCGTATTCGTTTACTGGTGTGTTCGGTGGACAAGGCCGAACAGATCGGCCTGAACTGGTGGAAGTACGATCCGCATCTCACGATGCAAGCGCCCGTGGTGCCCCCCGTATTGCCACAGCCTCGTCCAGTGGGGCGCAGGGTGAGGCCTGCACCGGCGAAAACCAGGCGCCGGGCTTAGCCGAATTATCCGAGGAGGAACTTTTCATGGCTGTCGAACGGATATCGGGTGGTTCAAGCCTGATTGATGTACTTGATCGGGTATTGGACAAAGGAATCGTTATCGACGCCTGGGTTCGCATTTCACTGGTCGGTATTGATTTGATCACTGTGGAAGCGCGCGTGGTGGTGGCTTCGATCGATACATACTTGAAGTATGCGGATGCGGTAGGTCTCACCGGACTGGTTTCGCGGCCGCAGTTGGCAGAAATGGAGGAGCCGGAGGTCGCGGTCGAAACCACGCGGCGGGTTACGCGCGTCCCGGCGCGCCGAACGGTGCGCCGCACCTGAATCGGGCTGTGGTTCCGAGTAGGTTCTTATGGCAAGTCCACAGCTGCGGCCAAAAACCAGAACCCTCGCGCCTCGTGGATGGTCGAGCGAATCTTCGGCGCTTCGCCTGCTTTCAGCGGAGCGCCCCGAAGAAATCTTCCCTATTCTTCTCGAAGAGATTGTCAAGCTTGGTTTCTCCCGTGCCGTCGTCCTGGAAGTGGATTTTGAGACCGGCGAAGTGAAACCGACTGCGTCCCTGAACTGCGACAAGGGATACATCGAGAGATTTCGCACTTCACTTTGGGCAGGTGAAAATCCAGTTGTTTCCGCGTTGCAGAATGTCGTTCCAGCTACCCTGAGTCCTTCCTTCGGCCTGCCAGGTTCCTGGTACACCTATCCCATGATCTATCGCAGCGCTGCGCGTTGCTGGGAGGCGGAGCGCGAACGCCGGCAGGATTGTCTGGCATTCCAGAATTTCCGCCTTTCCAAGAAGCTGCAATTCGAAGATCAGGTCTGCAAGGCATGTGGAATGCAGGCTTATGCCACCCTGGTTCTCGCTCAGTTGCACAACCACCGCCCGCAGAAGCATCTCGAGAATCTGCGGGCGCTGACAGAGCGCGCAAACGGTTATCTCACCCGCCTGTTCAAAGTCGAGCACTACTACAACCGCATGCGGGACATGGAAGTCACCATTTCCCGTTTGCAGGCGGTCATGCAGAGCATGACCGATCCGGTGATTCTTACGGACAATCAGCACCGGGTGATCATTCAGAATAAAGCTGCGGAGCGCTTCTTTCGCGTGCCAGAGGGAGTGAGCGAGGGCGGCAGGCGTGCCGTCGAGCTTAACAACTTGTTGTTCTCTGCGGCGCTCTCCTCCATGGTGGTCAGCGCCACAGATGCCTCTCGCGACCTCACCCTCGTGGACGTGATGGAAGGCGAAGAAGTTCTGTTCGAGGCAGTTTCCGCGCCTACTTACAGCAAGGAAGGCGCGCGCACCGGCATGGTCACCGTGATGCGCGATGTGACCGATCTCCGCCGCGCAGATGAAGCCATCCGCGCCAATCTGGAGAAGCTGCGCGCCGCCGAGGAAATGGTGCGCCAGGATCGCGACCGTCTAAACCTGGTAATAGAAAATGTGGGCGATCCGATCATTGTGGCCAATAACTCTGCCAAAATCGTGCTGGTCGATCCAATGGCGAAAGAGCTCTTCGGTTCAGCCGAACTGACAAAAACCCCGCAAATCGTAAAGAATCAGGCAAAGCTGGACGCTTATCTGAACTCATTCACGTTTTCCTTCACCGATAAAGAGAACCGGTCCGTCCTGCTTTATAACCCAAGCTCCCGGACGGAAGTGGAGTACGCCGCGCGTTCAGGAAAAATCTACGACGCCCGTGGGCAAGTCGCATACACCGTAACCGTACTGCGTGACTTCTCCGCCTGGAAAAAGTTGGAGCAGTTGCAAATGGAGCGGCGCATGCTGGAGATGGAAAAGTTCGCCGCCACCGGCCGTCTGGCCGGGACCATAGCGCATGAAATCAATAACCCGCTGGAGGCCATGAAGAATGCAATTCACCTCCTCAGCGGGAAGTTGGATCCGCCACTGCAACCCATCTTCGACGCGCTCAAAACCGAAAACGAAAGAGTCACGCGCATTGTCCGGCAGATGCTGGGACTGTATCGCAATACTGCGCCCCTTGGCAGCTTCGATCTCAACAGCGTTGTGGAGGATACTCTGGCGTTGTTTGCCCGTCCCTTGGCCAAGACCGGCGTGCAAGTGGACAAAAGACTAGGCGAGTTGCCTGCGATGAAAGGCTCGGCTGATCAGTTCCGCCAATTGCTGTCGAACCTGGTCGTGAATGCGCGTGACAGCTTGCAAAATGGCGGCAAGCTAATTATCAAGACGCAGGAAGTTCTGGCCAGAGATGGCTTGCACGGCTGGATTAAAGTGGTAGTCGCGGATACCGGCTCCGGAATTAGCCCCGAATTACAGAAGTCGATGTTTGAGCCGTTTGTGTCTACTAAGGGCGAAAAGGGCACTGGCCTTGGGCTTTGGATCGTGAAAGGTATCGTAGAGAACCACAACGGCCGAATCAGGGTTCGTAGTTCGTTGGCGAAAGGGACGGTGTTCAATCTGACCTTTCCGATTGTCCGTCCTGTGGCGGTTTCGCCATTGAAATAGGGCAGGTGAATGGGCTGCGGGCGGTCGAAAGCCCACTGCCGAGGAGAAAGATATGGCAACAAAGGCACTAACCAGGGCACGCAGAAGCACGGATGGTGCGAAAGAAGACCTGCACGTACGTATTTCCGACCGCAACGATGCTCCCGAAACCTCGCCGGGCGAAGGTGGCAGGTACGTATACGGCATTGTCGAAACTCGAGAGAATCTGAATTTCGGAAAGATCGGAATCGGGGGAGCTGGGGAACAGGTCTACACCGTGAATCACCTGGACATCGCAGCCGTTGTCAGCAAGACGCCGGTAGCCATCTTCGATCCCACCCGCGAAAACGCTCTGGCCCACGAGCATGTGATCGAAACCGTGATGAAAAATTACACCATCATCCCGATGAGCTTTGGCACCGTCTTCCGGACCGATGATGATATCCGGCAGGTATTAAAGAGTATTTATCCCTCACTGAAAGACGTTTTGAACCAAATGGCGGGCAAACTGGAGTTTGGTCTGAAAGTAAACTGGGACCGCGATCAGATCATCGAAGAATTGCAACAGCACGATGAGGAGCTGCGGAAATTTCATCATGAGATCGTAAGAAAGCAGTTGCAGTCAACTTACTTTGCCCGTATGCAGCTCGGACGTATGATCGACAAGTCGCTGGCGGAAAGGTCGACGGAGTATGTTCGAGAGATTTACGAGGCTCTGCGCGATGTTTGCGTCGCCTCCCGCGACAACCAGCCGATTGGCGATAAGATGATCATGAATGCCGCGTTCCTGGTGGAGCGCGATCGCGAAGCGGAGTTCGACGCAGTGGTAAACAAAATCGCCAAGAAATACGGCAAGCGGCTTAAGTTCAAGTACACGGGACCGTGGCCGCCGTACAATTTCGTGAACATCCGCCTGAAGCTGGAACGGGGTTCGGCCTCCTAGAAGGGACCGTTCAACATGTTCTTGGTCGATGATCTGATAATGCTGCCGGTGAGCGGGCTGAAGTTCGTGCTCCGAACCCTGGGCAAGGTAGCCGAGGAGCAATATACCGACACGGGGCCAATCAAGGAGAAGCTGCTGGAGTTGCAGGTGCAGCTCGAATCTGAGGAGATTACAGAAGCGGAATACGTGAAGCGCGAGGCAGAAATTCTTCGTGAGCTGCGGGAGATTGAAAATCGGAAGAGAATGTTGGCAGGATTGCCCCCGGAAGAGCGTCAGGGTTTCATGCGCCACCCGGATGAATAGGGTCAGGAATTGAAAAAGACTTCGAAAAAGACCATTCCTACACGCCGCAAGATAAAGCGTTTACCCCCCACTGCACCCGCAGCCCGCGATGAAGGTCCGCGCTTGCTACCCCTTGATGAGACTACAAAGGAGCCTTCCCGACTGGAGCATTACCTGGATCTGGCGGACGCGGCTCTAGGCCTCAAGAAGAAGCCGGTTCAATAACACATCGGCAACCAGTCTCAGGCAGCTCTGTGTTTCGAATAACCCTCGATCGATTTCTCCAGAAGACGATTCATGCAGTGATGAAAACGCCGAAGATCAGAAACAATGTTCGTCATGTCCGCAGTTGTAAAACGGCTCTGAATCAGGGCGTAGACGTTGTCGCTGAGGCACGCAAACGCATTGAGCAGCGTGGAAATCGAGGCGCCCCGGTCCTTCATTCGCGTGCCGAATTCGGATGCCGCACGCAAAGCATTTTGGCTTGGCTCCTCGCGTCCGAGTTCGAGCTTGTCGATCATGCCAGTTAGCAGCGTGAGCAGGCCTTCGTCCTCAGATCCGCCAGCTTTCTTGATTGCCCCGCGAGCGCTCTCCGAAAGCTTTCCCGTATTCTGTTTCAACAGGCTATCAAGCCTTATTCCCACGCGCTTACCGCCACGTACCTTTGCCCGAACTGCTTTGATCAGCGAACCGACCTCAACCGGCTTAACCAGATAATCGTCAACCTGATTGTGAATGGCTTGCAGCGCGGTTTCAAACGCAGGATACCCGGTGAGAATAAAGTTCGTGCATTCCGGCTGAATGTGACGCATCGCGCTAACAACCAAAAACCCGTCTCCCTCTTCCCCAATATTCAAATCTGAGATGAGCACATCAAAGGGATTAGTGTTGATCTCGAAAAGCGCATCCGGAACACTCTCAGAGACTCGGACCTCAAATCCTGCCTCCTGTAGGACTGGAGGCAGCGTCAGCCGGATACTTGGTTCATCATCCACGAAGAGAACACGCGGTCGATCTTGTGGCACCGGTCCTTCTCCTGAAATGGAACTCACAGAAACCATCGAGTACAGCTCCGGTGCCAAAATATACCGATAAGTTGCCGAATGACAAGCCCCTACGCAGTCTTCGCGGGCCAATCGGCGAGAAAGATACAGAGATCAGTGTAGGAAAGCAGTACCAGGTTCGTTTCTCGGCACTGAGCGGCGGTAAAATGATGCTAGGCTCAAACGATGATTTAGGACCGGCAGCTCAGGGTATCAGGTGATCAGTTCGCTCCTCCAACGCAAGATCGAAAAACGCCCGCAACAGGTTCGCCTGAAAGGGCGCATCCTCTTCCTGACAGAAGATCCCGAGTTGATCAAGCGGCAACTTGCAGGCGAGGATTTGCCTTGGGACACCCGGAATCCCTCAAACAATCCCAAGCTTCGCGACGACATCTCTACCGACGAAATCACTCCCGCGCATTACTGCTTCTACTTCGATCAGACTCTGGGCGAGATTCCGTACTTAGGGCTGAAGTGCGGGAGCGCAGTGCCGATTGGGCGCGGCGACGTAAAACACGGCGGATTCCTGTGCTCAGTCAGCGGCAAGCGGCGGGGGAAAGGTTCGAGTCGCGAGCAGTCGCCGTATGCCGAGATGTGCGCCGGGATTCAGGTCGTCATCGCCGAGAACATCGAGCGGATCTACAAGCAGAATTGCCAGAATCTGGGGGTGCTGACCTCCACCAATTTTTCTTTGATCGACAAAATTCGAGCTGGGCAAGAGATCGCGTTGGGCGAGTTCACTTCAGGAGAGGACGAGATTACGCGGCAAGTGATCGAGCACGGCGGCTTGTTCCCGTTCAATGTTGCACGGTTGCAAAAGAAAGTCTTCTTGCCGTCGATCAGGTCGGCGGGTGAGGGCGCCGCTTCCCCACGAGCGATGACTCTCGCAGAAAAAATCTTTGCCGGGCACATGCTCAATGAGAAGGGAGAGGTTGGAGCACCGGCAGTGAAGCCGGGCGACACCGGTTTCGCCCGCGCCGATCTGCGCTTCAGTCACGAGTACGTGACTCCAATGGCGGCGATTTTCTTCGAGCACTACGTCGGCAAGGATGCGAAAGTCAACGATCCTTCCACCATTCTTTTCTTCCGCGATCACCTGACCTTCCTCGACGAAGTCATTTCGGAAGAGAAGAAGAAGCTGGGCCTGCTCGACTTGGCGACGCAGCTCAAGATCAAGCAACAGGAATTCGCGGAGCGACAGGGGATCAAGCTGCATGGCGAGTTGCGCGACCGCAAGGGCTCGGAAGGGATCTGCCACTCCATTGTGCTTGAGAGCTACGCCCTGCCCGGTCAGTTGAATGTCGGTTCGGACTCGCACACACCACATGTCGGCGCGGTAGGATGCGTGGCGTTCGGCATAGGTACGACGGACGTGTTCAATTCCTGGATCACAAAAGACGTTCGAGTGCGCGTGCCGGAATCGGTGAAGATTGTCATTCGGGGGAAAAAACACCCCAACGTCACCGCGAAAGATTTCATCCTGAAGATTCTGAGCCTGGATTACGTTCGCAGCGGCAAGGCGCTGGCCAAAGTGATCGAGTATGCGGGCGAAGCGATTGAGGCTTTGAGCGTCGATGAACGGGCCACCATGACCAACATGGCTGCCGAGATCGGCGGTTTTACGGGTATCGTTGCGCCAGACGAAAAAGTAGTGGAGTTCCTGGTCGAGCGGCGCGGTATGGATCGGAACGAAGCCGCGAGAATGATCGAGGGTCTGAACAGTGATCCCGATGCGGAATACGCGCATGTGATCGAACTGGACGCAGGCGAGATTACGCCCATGGTGGCGACTCCGGGCGATCCTGGGAACGGGAAATACATTCGAGATCTGAACACGCCAGTCCCTGTTGAGATCGCGTACGGCGGCACGTGCACTGCGGGTAAGAATGAAGATATGGACATGTACGCTGCCGTGCTGGCCAACGCGCTTCAGCAGGGCAAACGCGTTGCAGATTCAGTAAAGTTTTACATCCAGTTCGGATCGCAGGAGACACGAGATTACTGCGTCCACAAGGGTTATCTGGAAATTTTTCGCAACGCCGGCGCCCAAGTAATTGAGCCGAGTTGCGGCGCTTGCATCAATGCCGGCCCGGGCGTCTCCGCCCGGCCAGATCAGGTCGTGATCAGCGCGCAAAACCGCAATTTCCCTGGACGCAGCGGCCCCGGACAGATGTATCTGGCGAGCCCTCTTACTGTGGCGGCCAGTGCGGTTGCGGGTTACATCGTGGAATACGCGGCGAGCTCGGAACGCGAGCTTGTGAGGGCCTAAGTCGCTGCAACTCGCAGAACACAGTCTAACGGCTACGGGTTCACTGGAGCGAGAATCGTACCCACAACTCCCGTGCGGTCTTATCCTGGACTGCGAGACGCAACTGATTATTTCCCGGTGGTGAATCCAAGTCCATGTGCAGCATCATGCCGTGTTGCATGATTTGCTGATAGTTCTCCGCGTTGAAGGCCTGATCCACTTTGTTGCGAATCAAATCGGAACTCGCTTCCCCGCATCGCGGAGGACGTGGGAACGCCCACACAAGATGGTCGTCCTCTGCGCCGCTACCGCCGACACACATGGCGTCGTTCATCGATGCCTCCTTCACAGCGGCAAAAAAGGGGGCCTGGCGGTATCGGCGACAAAGCGTATGATAGTGACCGCCTGGAGCCAATACGTGGGGGGAATACCGCATGGCGACAAGAAGCAGTTGTTGACTCACGAGTCGGGTGTAGGAGAACTGGACGCGCCCGATACCCGAGGCATTCGGTCCTGTTGGCGGTTCCTTACAGGCGCTCCCCGTGTTCGCAAGCCTCAACGGAATAAATACGGAATAAATAGGGTTGCTCTGGGAAGCCTCACAACCACACCAACTCCACGCTAGCCCTAAACCTTACTTTCTGCCGATCGTTCAACGCGGTTTAATGGGCGTGAACATCATCGGTTCACCCTCGGGCCACAGCCAGACCATTCCTACGATCTTTCCCTTCTCCCGCTCGAATCGAACTCGGGCGTATTCGTAGCGGAAGAAGAACTCATCGTTGGCTGTTGGAGTGAGAACTCCCGGAGGACTCAGACCGCTGCATCATACCTGCAAGTAAGCTCTTCTTATGCCGAACGCAAGGTAAGCAGCGTGATTTCCGGCGGCACTCCCAGCCGAACCGGCATGGCGAAAGTTCCCAGGCCCCGATTCACGTACAGAAATGCCTTCCGGCCATTTCCGGGGGATGCGCCATTTCCCATAGGCAGGTGATACAAGCCCGCGACAAAATCTGTTATCAGCCTCGCTGGGCTGAAGGAATGATCAACAATTTCGAACTTCACCTGGCCGCCGTGTGTGTGCCCGGCCAAACTGAGTTCGATGCCAAGCTCGGCTGCACGGTGAAACGAATTGGGATTGTGCGATAAAAGGATGTTGGGCATCTCCCGGCTGATGAGATGTTCCATGTTTTGCAACATCGGTCCGCTTGGACCACGCGTCATGTGATCACGCTGGTAGTCGACCCCGATGAGATTGAACTTCTGTCCATCGTGGTCCAGAGCCACGTTTTCCTGGCGCAACAACCTCATTCCATGACGATGGAAGAGTGCCTGCGCGGCATCTTCCGCGTCTGCATAGATTTCGTGATTGCCATTGCATCCCCAAGTACCCAACGGTGCGCGAAGCTGGCTCAATTCGGCGATGCAGTCCTCCAGAGGGTCGTATTGGCTGCTGATGAAATCTCCGGTGACAACTGCGAGATCGGGGCGAAGATCATTGGCCATTCGTACGGCGCGCCGAACCTCCTCACGCGGCATGAAGTCGCCGATGTGAATGTCGCTGAGCTGCGCGATCTTGAAACCATCCAACACTTTTGGTAAGCCTTCGATCGGTACCTCGACCCGTTCTACGCGATATTTCAATCGTCCATTCGCGAAACCATAAACCGCGGCAACGAACGGCAAGCCGGCGGCAAGGTAGCTGGCGTAACGGAAGAAGTTGCGGCGAGCCGGGTCAAAGGAAGGCTTTGGCGAGACCAGTTTCGCAGCCATGCCCGACGCGAAGCCCAATATCCCGACCAGCTTGACTGCGATGAAAGCAACGAGTGAGGTTATGATCCAAATCCGCGCCGCCGCGGCGATCCACTTACCGCCGGCAATCTTCGACAGCACATGGCCCAGCAACGGATCGAGAAAACTTGCAACCAGCAGAAGCAATGCTATGAACCATGCCACCTGCAGCGCGCTCTTGAGCGCTGGCGAGGAGACGGCCTCGATCCGTTGCCAGGCGCCTAGAAACCAGAAGCGCTGCGTCAGATATAAGAAAGCTATGAAGCTAAAAAATATGCCGTAGCGAAGGAGCACTTTTATTCTCAAATAAGGTTCTGCAGATTGGATGAACTTGCGAGGAGATTCGATGCCGGACAGCGGGATCGCCGATCAGACACGAATTCAGGGTCGCACGACCACTTCATTCGGAGATGCAGGAAGGCTGAAACGCAGTCCCCGCTCCTGGTTCAGCTTTAAGGTGGCGGGAATGTCCAGGTTGGCCAACTGAATTTGTTTGTTCCAGGAACCCGTGCTCCAGTAGTCCGATTTTGTATAAAGGGTCCCATTGATGATCGTGTAATTGCTTACCTCTTCCTGATGACCGTCGCGGAACACGAGCACCGCTGGAGGAAGCTCGCGCTGTTGCTGATCGGCACCTTTTTTCGCAGAGTCGACCGGCCGTGCTGGGTTTTTCTGTGAGTAATCCGGGCTGACGCCTTGGCTGTTGATCTTCTCAGCCAGCGTCATGCGCACAAAGTGATCGCCCTGCCATTCGATGAGTACCGGCTCGGGCGGCGGAGGAGCCTGAGCCTGGGCTTGTTGCTGTGGGCTTTGTACTACAACCACCTGTGGTGCGGCGGCTGCGGGCGCTTCATCGGAATAGTAGTCAGGATAGTAGTACGGGTAGTAACCCGGGAACAAAAACGGCCGCCCAAAACCGTGCCCGGGTATGCCGTGACCAAATGCGGGACGTATCCCGCGACCTACAAAGACATGCCCGGACCTCACACCGACCCCCGAAGCACGCCCACCGCCGACTCGTACCTGTGCGGAAGCAGATGAGAGGCAAAGAGCGATGGCAAGGAGCGAAGTAGCAAGTCTGGTATGCATAAGTTAATCCGTATCCGTTCGCGGCACTTTGAAGTCAATGCCGCGGTCGTCATTTTGTTTCGTGGTGGCGGTCAGATCCAGCTCCGCAAGCGCAATCTTGCGATAACGCCCTGGCGTCAGATCGTAAAGCGTGCTGCCGATAACAGCATAGTTCTGAACCTCGGTCTGGTGTCCGTCCTTAAAAACCAGCACCGTTTCGGGCTGGTCTGATGGTGGTATCTGTTCGGCCGGCGTGGCAAACGGTTCGGCGCTGCGCTCGTAATCGCGCGTGCGCTCAGTGTAAGGCTCCCGGCGCGGATAGGTCCCAGGACCCCGCCGATCGAAAATCGTTGGCCCGCCAAGGTCCTCTTCTTGATCGGCTTCAGCAGGCTCTTCCGTTCCGGATGGAAGCATGATGACGGGCGTATATGGAACCGAGTAGAAAGACGTGATCCCACCAAAGAATGCGCCATGATTGCGATGATGACGATTGTGGCCAAAGGGCGGGTTCGGATTGATTGGAAAAAGAGGATTGATGCAGCACTGCGGCTCATTGAAAAACGGGTTCTTCGGATCAAGTCCGTTCGGCCCGAGCGACGTAACGCTGGATGGGACACCCGGAGCCGTATCGAAGCGTCCGCCGAATCCAAGCGAGGTGACCGAAGCAGGCGTGCCGTGAACCTGCGCCTTCGCTCCCCCAGGAGCAAACCAAAGCAGTGCCAGAATCAACGCGAAACCAGCACCCGTGGCTGACTTCAGGCTACGCACACGAGAATGATACTCCAACTTAGATTGCATGGCGCAAGCCTCTGCTCAAGTCTTTCCTCCGTGCTCCTCTGGGTACTCTGTGGTTATGAAGCACCTGCTGATTAGAACGTACCTGAACGCGGATGGTTGCAGTCATTTGTTGAAGTGTCCGGCGGCGGCGCGATTGCGACGCATCATTCACGTAAGTAATTGAAAATGCGGGCGAGAGACAACTCTGTTTAACCCCGCCCAGCTTGCAGCACTTGCCACAAATTCCGCACTGCGCTGGCCGCCAGCAATCCCGAGATACAAGTAAGAACCAAAGTCCTTTGCTTCGTTTCCAGCAGGTCAGCGCAAATTCCTGCGACGAACACAAACAGAAACGGAATAGCCACGAACTGGAAGGTTAGCCCAGGATAATGGGGGGCGCCCACGCGCAGGCCCAGGAACAGCACCGCCAACAAGAGTGGTACGGTGTTGCCGAAGTAACGCGCACGCGACCAAACGACGTAACTGCCCAATGCCACAGGTAAAGCGAACACCAGCGCGGGGCTGGCATGTTGAAAATTGGCGGCGACTTCCAGATATGGTTGCGGCATCAGGAACGCTCGCCATGAAATAGTGGAAAATGACGCGTGCCGGATGCCTTCCCCTAACGCGCTGGGATGAAAGAAGTAGGTGGCAAGCAAGATCAGCATGCAGATCACGACGGCTGTAATCCAGATCACCGTTGCCGCCGCGCGCCTATTCGGCGCCACATAGAGCATCAATCCAAGTGCGACCGGTACCAGGATGGCCAGGGAAAACTGCGATCCCACTGCCAGCGCGAAAGATAAGCCGAGCAGCACAATGCGGCGCCAGTTCCACAACACGACCTCGCGCGGCGCGTATAGCGTATGTGCCACGGCAATAGCGGTGAATACGGCACCGAAGGCACCCCACCCGGCGCCGGTCTCAGGTTCCGCAAACCAGAGCGCGCTGGAGCCGATTACAGCCGGTGAAAAGCAATACAGAGCCAGGGCGATATATCCACCGGCATTCCCATAGAGCCGCCGCGCGACATACCACACCGATGCACCCAGCAGTACACCGAGAAGGATGTACGGTAGAGGGGCCAGCCATTGCAGCTGCCCGATGATTTCAGGGGTCAGCGATGGTGCCCACGGCATAAAGGGCGCGGCCGCAATTAAGTACCACAGCGGCGAGTGGTCGGCGTCGTACGGCCGGTCCGAAATAGTTGTTAAACGAGCTTCCGATCCCTCTAGATCATGGGCAGCCTGAATCGGCTGAAAGTTTCGGTTCTGCCAATACTGCAAACCGCGTTCTATGCGGAACAGCTCGTTTGGCTGAGCCTGACCTTGTTGTACACGGCCTCTGACCAGCCACACGCATTGCGCCATAAAAGCAAGTAACAACACTGCGGCGAGAACTTGTGGCCTGCCGAAGCGCTCGCGCGTGAAAAATGGCGTCATACGAAGACGGAGTGTTTTACCATGTTCCCGTTGACTGAGGAAATTTTCGTGACCGATCAGCCCATCACTGGCGAAAATTCAGAAGCTCTGCCGCCGGGCCTTCCCGCGGGCGGCTCGATTCTCCCGACCAGAAACTCCACCATGCATTCAATCTTTATCGGTCCGAAGGGCTTGCGCGCAGGTTGGCGCTTTCTGCTGTACATCGCAATGGTTGCCGCGATTTTGTTTGTAATTTTGCCCATGATGAAGTTGCTCGAGCCTCGAATAGGGAAGCTTTGGGAGATGGTGGCCGTCGAAGCCGTCTTGTTTGCTGCTGTCGTAGTGCCAGCCTTCGTCATGGCGCGAATCGAAAAGCGCCGCTTCGGCGCGTATGGCCTTCCGCGCGAAGCCGCATTTGGAAAGCTGTTCTGGATTGGCGGCCTGTGGGGCATTGTGGCGCTCACCGGCCTGATGGTTTGCCTGCGCGGAGCGCATGTCTTTTACTTCGGTACCCTGGCGCTGCACGGCGCCAGAATCATGAAGTTTGCCGCATTCTGGGCTTTGTTCTTTGTGCTGGTGGGCTTCTTCGAAGAATTTCTCTTACGCGGCTACACGCAATTCACGCTCACGACGGGCATCGGTTTCTGGGCGGCGGCAATTCTGCTTTCGGCTGCCTTTGGAGCAATTCATCTGGGCAACCAAGGGGAGGCCTGGATCGGCACCTTGGCCGCCGCGGTCATCGGTTTATTTTTTTGTCTTAGTCTTCGCCGTACGGGCAATTTGTGGTTCGCGGTCGGCTTCCACGCCTCCTGGGACTGGGGAGAGACTTATCTTTATTCTGTCCCCAACAGCGGGACTGTAATGCCCGGACATCTGCTCAGTTCATCCTTTCACGGCTCGCCCTGGTTAAGCGGCGGTTCTGTTGGTCCGGAAGGCAGCGTGCTGGTTTTCGTTGTCATCGCCGTCATGTGGGCCCTGTTCAATCGCCTTTACCCGAGAGCAAATTACCCCGTCGAGCACAGCCCCGCGCCTCTTCTCACCACGAATAATGTACCGTGTACGTGATTACCTGTTCTCCATTCGGCGCAACCGTAACCGGAAATTCAACCGTTTGTGATTCCGTTTTGCGCCATTGATGCGACTGTTCCAGCACCTTCCAATTCACGCACCGATACAAGTGTTCCACCGCGCGGACTGAAACCGCTTCTTTCTTGTGATTGCGAATGCGGATCTCGAAGGATTCATCCATCCAGTGCTGGTTCGAGTCGACGTGATAGTTAGTACGCTTGCGCTCGCCGACGACATCAAACGCATTGCCGGTATAGACGCGAATGGTTTCGTCCTTCGGTGTGTGGTCAATCATGTTCTCGCCTACGAATTCAAGATGTCCGTCCGTATCGCGGCGATAAAATCGCAGCTTACCTTTGGGTAGCGGAATGCCGAGGTGGTTGTTCTCCGCATTCTTGAACTCTTCCATTACCCAGACCTTCGGATTGGAAATGGTACCGTAGCTGATATCCTGCCGAATCTGGTCGGAGTTGTAGTAGCCGTATTGGTCAGTTTTCGCTCCCTCGTAAACGTAAAGACGTAGCGCCCGAATACCAGGCGCGCGAACGAATTCCACCTGCTTAGTTTCCTGATCGCGGAGAGTCGTGGGACGTTCGAGAGTGTAGAGGTGAAATTCGTCGAACGATTTCTCGCGAACCACTGGGCGCATTTCGTCGGCTATCATGGCTTTGGCGGCTGCGTATTCTGCTCGTGCCATGCTGTTCGGCCCCTGAATCTTGCTTACATCACCGGCCAGCAGCTTGATACGCGCATTATCGAATGTCTTACCGCTCTGGTTACGCATGGTGATCCAGCCCACCATGTCGAGGCGGTCGGTTTTCCCGCTTGGGCCATCTGAGACCACGAGGTTGTAGTCTGACTGCCAGTTCATCCCGCCGCTCACATACGAGATTTCAGCGTCGAATTTTCCCGGCTGGTTCGTCTCCAGCAACCAACTGAGCGTCGGCTTCAGGATGGAATCAGCGGACAAAGCTGGAAACAGCGGCTGCCCGGGCAGCCCGAATCGCAACACGCCGTCGACTTCAATGATCGGCTGAGTGGAAACAGGCTGCTGGTAGGTTTGCGCGTAGTAAGTGCTGGGAATATATCCACTGCGTATGATTTTGCCCTTGATGATCTCCTCTTTTGTGGTGTTCCGGCCAATCACGAAATCAATCGTCTTGCCCTCGTAAAACGAGAGCAGCAACTCCTGCGAAATCGGGTCATTGCGGTAATTCTGCTCCAGTATCTGCAGTGCCCGTCCGCCCGGATCGCGCAGGATGACAGAATCTGGTTCGAGATGCGCCGCCACGCCTGCGTAGTTCACATGGTTAATGCCGGATATCAATTCCAACGGCAGGTGTTCGCGCGCCACAAAGAAATTCTGGTTGTAAATGGTCAGCGCAGGCGCGGTAGTTTCCTGGGCGCCTTTCTCCTCCGCCATTCCCAACGCACACATACAAAGTAGTACCAGCAGCAGTTTCTTCATTCAGTTTCCCCTTTGGTCTAGGAGGGAAGGAGGAGATTTCCCGTTCCTGAGCAGAGAACGTGAGCGCGGGGAAAACTTGCCGGGAAAAACCAGCGTGCCGAAAACTCAACAGTAACCCGGGTAACGATTGCTTTTGCCCGGCCATTTCAGCGAAGCGTCCCCCCATAGGTGAAACGGACGCCCGAACTCGGGAGATTACCCGATAGCCACATCTTGCGCCATAGCGGAAGCTAAGCAGGACAACGGAGGTGATCATGAAGCGAGATATGAGGCGCGATGCAACTGAAAGTGCCGCACAGTCCGGCAGCCGCTCTTTCGTAGATCCGGAAAAATCACTTGATAAAACGATTGAAGATTCCTTCCCCACCAGCGATCCGCCTTCGACGATCCCCGATCCGGGCGCCGATCAAGCCTCGCCTGAGAGTACGCTGAGCGCGATTCAGGATGAACTGGTCCAGGGATTGCCTCTGGGCAGCTGGGCTGCGATTTCCATCGACGAGCGTCGCCTGGTGGGTAAAGGCGCCACTCGGGACGAGGCTAGTGATGAGGCGCAGCGCGCCGGATACAGCAAAATTTCGCTGGTTCACGTGGCCGGTGACCCGGAAGCTCCGGGGCAGAGACTGGATATTGCGTCGTGAGTACTTCTTAATAGTCGAAAATTTGCGTGGCCAGCCAGATTTGCCGTGCTTGGCATCACGCTCAGTCCGCTGGATGGGGAATCGCGTCCTCGGAATTCCAATAGGTGCGATGTTCCAGCAATTTCTCGAGCTCAGCGCGCGTGTGCGCGGCAAGCTTGGCGGCATGCTTTTTGGCAGAGTTCTGATGTTCTGGAGAAAGCTGCGCGACCCGCATTGCCAGAAGCGGTGCATCCTGCTCCAGCATTCGGAGTAGCCTTTGTGCCCGGTCAATCCGGGTCTGAAGTGGGAGCATAAGGAGATGATTACGGCCGCTCCGTGCCGCGCCAAGTTGCAAGGTGGGTACGGGCAGATTGTGATTATTGATTGTTGAATTCAAAAATCAATAATCAACAATCTTCAATTCTTCTCATTTTGCGGTTTCTCCAGCTTCTTGAACTCCTCAGTGAGCCAGCGGTCCAATTGAGCATGCATATCCGTGGGGATCTCGGTAAACCGCAGTCCGGCATGGCCGGCTCCGTCTAACCAGGCAATATGCGCCTTCGGTTGAAGAGGGATGGCAGCTTCTGGCAGACTGAAAACTACTCTCGAAATGCCACCCTTTGGCAGGTTGCCGCGAAAATAAATTGCCATTCCGCCTTCGCTCAGATTCGTCGCAGTCGCCTTGAATTCCTTTTCTCCGAAGACGAGCGTTACCGGTATTTCAACTGGCTGGCGGAAATAGCGCCGCCTCTCGCGAAGCATGAAGTTAATGGCAGCGCTGAAGCAGCGCATCGTATTGAGAGGAGACAAGGGTTTTTGCAGCACAAAATTTGCGCCCAATTCAAACGCTTTATGGGTGGTGGTTTGTCCGTTCAGGATGGCGAATGCGACTGAACTCTTATTGCTGGACCCTTTGCGCATGGCACTCAGGACTTCCAAACCGCCCTGCAGGTCATCGCAATCAATAATAATGGCGTCGAACTTCTCTGACGAGATAATCTCCGTCCCCGATCTCGCTCCACGGCACACTTCGAGGTCGATGGATAATTTCTCCAGGGTCGGCCGGAGAACACGAATAACTTCCGGGTCGCGACTGAGAAGAAGCGATTCCAGCTGCATGGCTGCTTGATGGTAGCCGCGGCATTTGTGAGCGCGAAAGTGACCGAGGTAATGGTTCTCATTGTGAGTGCTTTTTAGTTGGAAATTCCGGACTGAAAACTGCAAACTACCGCTGAGTGCGCAAGATCGTATATCTCTCGCTTGGCTCAAATCTCGGCGATCGAGTCGCCAACCTGAATGAAGCCATATCACGCATCGCCAGCTTCGGCGACGTACAAGCTGTTTCGTCCTTCTACGAAACCGAGCCGGTCGAGCACACTGCCCAACCCTGGTTCCTGAATTGTGCGGTCAAGCTGGACACCGAGAAAATGCCCCAGCAACTGCTCGCCGCAGTTCTGGACCTGGAACAGCAGATGGGGCGGCGTCGCGCGCAACCGAAAAGTCCCCGCACAATCGATATCGATGTTCTTCTGTTCGGGAATTCAATCATCGAGGCTAAGAATCTGGTCGTGCCACATCCGGCGCTGCACCAACGCCGTTTTGTACTGGAGCCGATGACCGAGATCGCGCCCGAAGCACGTCATCCCGTCTTCAAGCGAACCATGCGCGAGTTGCGCGACGCGTTGCCGCCGGGACAATCGGTGATACGAGTGGAAATGAATAAGTTTGAAGGCAGATGGTAAGCGCGCTTCGATTCCGGCGTTCTTACTTGTGACCCATTTTAGGGAACAATGATGCTGTTCTGCGCTTCCTGCGGCACGACCAGGGAAGCGTCCTTTTCTGGAAGCTGGGAGAACAGAAAATCAATGAACGCCCGCGACTTCGGCCGTCCCGACGTACGCCCGTGAGCCATGCGAACCAGGAATACCAAGGCGCGCAGAACTTCTGAATCCCGCAGCCGCGGATATCCCATATGCTTCTGTTCCGCCTCCCGGTATTCTTTAATAAGCTTCTGCACCTCGGCCGTAACCGCCTGTTGCCCAATGCCGACAGGAAGCTCGTAGTGGAGTCCCGAGTTGACCAGGGTTTCATAGCTCTTGGTCAGCGACGTCAGAGCCGCGATCAGGTCACGGTCTGCGAGAGAACGATCCGATCGAGCGGACTTAGCCAGCGCGCAACTCAATCCCAGGATCAGATGCTCGCGCTCGTAGAGAAACTGGTCGCTGACTTCTATTTGCAGAAATAGCGAAGCCTGGTCTAAATCCTGTATCGGACGGGGCTTCTCATGTTCCCGTGCCTGCTGAAGGTAGACGCAATCAGCAGGGCAATCGAGCGTGACCTCACGCTGTTCCCCGCAGCATTGCGGGCAGATTCGGTCATGCACAGCCGGGCAGAAACGCTTTTCCTTGCGTTTTTCGCAGATGGAACAACTCACGGGAGGTTGGGCTCCTGAAACATTATGACACGTGCACAGCATCCGTCTTGGCTGGCGCCATGTCGCGAACAGAGCCTAAATGCACCATTTTGGAACCACCGTTTGCTTCGGAAGCGGTGTTTACCCGCTTTTTAGGTGCCTGCGTCTAAAAAATCCGCATAAAATGCGGGCCAAACATTACTTTTCCACAGCCAGCTCTGATATAAGTAGCTGCCACCATAGGCAAATCCAAGTTTTCAGTCACAGGAGGTTTCATGGCTTCAGGCATGACGAAAACCCAACTTGTGCGCCATTTGGCAGAGAAGGTTGGGGTCAACAACAAGACAGCAGCCACGTTTCTTGAACACCTCGCAGATACCGCTGTGAAAGAGACCAAGAAGAACGGTCTGTTCGTAGTGCCGGGTCTCGGCCGTTTGAAGAAGGTTCACCGCAAGGCCCGTATGGGACGCAATCCCCAGACCGGAGAGCCCATTCAGATCAAGGCCAAGACTACGGCAAAGTTCTATCTCGCCAAATCCACCAAGGACGCCATCGCCCCGAAGAAGTAGATTGTTTCGGAATTGTGCCGAGGCCGGCTGAAATGCCGGCCTTTAACTTTTCCAACTTGGGCTCAGACATCATTTCTGCCGTAGACCATCCAAGCCCCACTGCTGTCCAGCGTCCGACGCATAGAAAATCAGGAAAAGCAATAAGAGCGGCAGGTGATCGAGTTCCGCTCCGAAGTAGCGCCAGATCGGCACGCTGTGCCCCGGTTCCCACCAGGTCGCCAACGTAAGACTCAACATGTGCAGAACACCGAGCACGGACGCCGCGCGGACCCACAATCCCACGAGAAGCGAGAGTCCGATGAACATTTCGACCACTCCCACGACATAGCCAAAGAACGTGGCATGCGGCAAAACCACATCGGCAAGGAAAGGTCGGTAGAAACTTACTGCGCCGTTCTGGATGAAATCCTGCAAATACTGCTGGAACCCGCCATGTGCGAACCCCGAGCCAAACAGTTTGTACTCGCCAAAGAGCAGAAAGAATATGGACGTGGCGATGCGTGCCACAGCGATTGTCCTGGGCAGGGCAGCGGCGGGGTTCCTTGCCATTTAGGTTGCTGTATTGTAACCGCTGCTGGAGCGAGTCACGCCGCCCTGAACCTCAGAGGATACGTCGGGCGCTATAGGCCGAATTAGCCTCCCGGTCCGTCATTGGCAACGTACTGCTCCAGGGAATCGAGTTCCTGGCTGAGGTCATCTATCCGCCACTGCAGCACATTGCGGATTGAGAGCATCCCTAAGAGGCGCCCGTCCGGGTCCACGATTGGTAAATGGCGGAAATGCCGATCGATCATAGTGGCCAAAGCTTCACCCGGTCCGGTGGCGAGAGTGGCCAACTCGACCGGAGTTGTCATCAAGTCGCGAACCGGCAGGGCGTGAGGATCTCGGCCGCTCAACGCCAATTTGCGCAGCACATCCCGTTCGGTAAAGATGCCGGCTACTCGACGTTCTTCGTCAAGCACAGCTACGGCGCCAACCCGCCGGTCCAGCATAAGGTGAATGGCGTCAGCCGCGCTGGCTTCAACTGAAACCGCAGCCGCTTCCAAATCGCAGAGTTCCAAAACGCTCATATTGACCTCCCACTAAGTTCGCCCAACCCCAACCGGGAGCGCCGACTCAACCAAAGAATGGAAGATTCGGGCATTATGAACCCCGTGCAGCGTTTGTCAAGAGCATTGGTCCCAAGAATCATTGATGGCGCCCAAAAGAAAATGCTCTTTTGGTCCAGGCCGATCATTTGATTTCGTTCTTGAAGACGCTCCCATCCTTCATCACGAAGCGCACGTTTTGCAGTACCTTGATATCGCGAAGCGGGTCTCCGTTTACCGCGATGATATCAGCGTAGGCGCCCGGAGCAACCACTCCGATCTCACCCGTTCTGTCCAGCATGTCAGCCGCGCGTGAACCTGCGCTCTTGATAGCATCGGCAGGAGACATCCCAAGCTCGACCATCTTTGAAAACTCCTCGGCAATGGGTTCAGTCCAGAGAATCCCACCCATGTCGGTGCCAAAAACGATCTTCACGCCCGCTTTCAAGGCTTTTTGGAATGACGGCCCGTGAACCTCAGCCCGCTTCCGGTCGCGCTTCCCGGCGTCCGTGTTGTCTGGAGCCCAGGCCGTGTAGTAGGCCCAGATCGTCGGGCAGTACCAGGTGCCTTGCTTCAACATTTGTGCGATGGCGGAGTCATCGAGATCAAGCCCGTGCTCGATCGAATCGCACCCCCCGTCCAACGCCCGGTGCAGCCCGATCCCGCTGTAAGCATGGCAAGCCACTTTCTTTCCCCAGCCATGAGTTTCATCAACGATGGCTTTCAGTTCCTCGACAGTAAGCGTAGGTTGCGAGACTAGTTCACCGTTCTTTCCGACCCATGATCGGTGTGTCATGTAAACCTTGATCCAGTCGGCGCCATGATCGAGTTGTTCACGCGCAGCCTTGCGCGCCTCGACCGGACCATCCACGATCTGCGCCCCCTTCGGCATATCCAGCTCGGGAGCATAGCCCTCGAGGGGATAACCGCCCGTGGTTGAAATGGCGCGCGTGGCGACGAACAGCCGTGGACCAGGAATGTAGCCGGCTTCAATGGCCTGCTTTATTTCCACATCGCCATAACCGGCGCCCTCAGTTTCGAGATCACGCAGCGTAGTGAACCCTTGCTCAAGAGCGCGGCGTGCCGAGACGGTGGCACGGGCGGCGCGCAGAGCGATGCCTTGCCGCAGGATGTTGTCATCGTACCCGCCCTGAGAGGGTTCTTCGCCTTGCAGGAAGATATGAGTGTGGGAATCGATCAACCCGGGAAGCACAGTGGCTTTCGAGAGATCGACTACACTCGCCCCACCAGGAATCCTGGTTGACCCCGCATCCGAAACGCTGTCGATACGATGGCCGCGGATTACAATCACTTGATCATGTCGCGGCTGATCGGACTTACCGTCAATCAGCGTAGCGGCACGGATTATTGTTGTTGGTTGCGCTGGAGTTTGGGAGGATGCTGAGATGGTCAGGGTGACACCGAAGAAGCAACTGACGAGATAGCGCATGTCCACCTCTTAGGACTGGGTGGGCATAATACATCAGTTCACCACCACCGCACAGCGAGGCTGTGTCGCAACTCGATGTCGGTCGAAAAATGGAGCAGCCATGGCTCCTGCCACGCAGTGGCGGTATGGGAAAGCCCGAGAAAGCCCGCTACGGCAGTACCGGGTGGCGACTGTGCAAGGAAGGAGTCCCGACGGGGACGGCACAGAAGCTACGCCGCAGATCTGCTAGCTGGAAACACGACATACCTGACGCTTTGTCAGAGCGGCGTGATCTGTCATGCCCACGTGATGTCATCGTCTCCGTGCAGACGCCGGAGTTCGATAGGCGGCCGCGCTGGTATGTCGAGGGTGGGTCCGAGAAGCGCGTCGAGAGTGCCCACGAACGAAATGTCAGTTGAAAATGCTTTTGCGAAATTGCGCGCGACCGTATTCGCTACTTCCTTCAGCGACAGCGCCCTGCCGAGTTCCTTTTCCACCGAAGTCACTAAGCAAGAACTAATTCCACAAGGGACAATCAGATCGAAGTAGCGGAGATCTGTATTCACATTCAACGCGAAACCGTGCGATGTTACGCCGCACGAAATGTGGACGCCGATAGCCGCGATCTTGGCCGCCTCCTCGCGATCAGTCCATACTCCCGTTAACCCCGCAATCCCCTTGGCCGCAATGCCAAGATCTGCACAGGTCCGGATCAGAATTTCTTCCAAACGGCGTACGTATTCGATGGCTCCGAGTGATTTGCGTCGACCAGACGGAAGCGCACGCAGATCGAAGATGGGATAGCCAACCAACTGGCCGGGACCATGAAACGTGACATCGCCCCCCCGGTCACATTCGAAAACCTGGACTTTCCTGTGAGCGAGCAGTTCAGGCGTACCGAGAATGTTTTTTGTTTTCGCGTTCCGGCCGAGCGTAATTACTGGTGGGTGCTCAAGGAGTAGTAGTGCATCGCCTATCGCACTACTCTTGCGCAATTCAACCAATCGTCGCTGCAGATCGAGGCCAGTGGCGTAATCGATGCTGCCGAGTTGGAGGACAGAAATCATGCGTTAATCGCCAGCCCATACACACTATTCGACGCGTCCAGCATGGCCTCTGCCAGCGTCGGATGCGCATGAATCGTCCACATCAGATCTTCGACGGTTGCTTCTAGCTCCATCGCAGTCACAGCCTCCGCAATCAGTTCCGTCGCCTGCGGCCCAATGATGTGCACCCCCAGGATCTCTCCATACTCGGCGTCAGAAACAATCTTGATAAACCCCTCATGTTGTCCCACGATCGAAGCACGCGAGTTCGCGGTAAACGGGAACTTGCCGATTTTCACAGTGTGCCCCAGTTCCTTCGCCTTAGCCTCGGTCAGCCCAACGCTGCCGATCTCCGGATGGCAATAAGTGCAGTTGGGGATTTTTTGCAGATCGATGGGCTTATCTTCTTTGCCCGCGATCGTTGAGACGGCGACGATTCCCTCCATCGCGCCTACGTGAGCCAGCTGAGGAGTACCCTGAACGATGTCCCCAATTGCATAAACGCCGGGTTCATCGGTCTGCATCCATTCATTCGTCTTAACAAACCCGCGATCGGACTTGACGCGCGTCTTTTCCAGTCCCACGTTATCGGTATTCGGCTTGCGTCCGACTGCGATCAATATCCTCTCGGCCTCGATTTTCTGTTGCTTGCCATCTGCTGAGATCACAACAGAAATGCCAGCCTTCGTTCTCTCCACCTTTTCCACTTTGGCCCCAGTATGGAAATTGATCCCACGTTTCCGGTAAACACGAGCCAGTTCCTTGGAAATGTCTTCATCCTCGATCGGGACCAGCCGTGACAACATTTCGAGAATCGTGACTTGCGAACCGAACGACCGGTAGATGGAAGCGAACTCCACGCCCACCGCTCCCGCCCCCACGATCACCAGCGACTCGGGAATTTCACTAAGCTTCAGAATTTCAATATTCGTCAAAACGCGGTCACCCGGTTCGAGTCCCGGCAGCATGCGCGCCTCTGAGCCAGTGGCAATGATTACGTTTTTAGCCTTGATGCTCTTACTCTCGGTTCCCTTCACTGCCAGCGTGAAAACACCGCCCTGCGCTGGTCCGGTCAGCTTGCCATATCCCCTGACTGTCTCGACTTTATTCTTCTTCATCAGGAACTCGAGACCCTTGGCGTGTTTGGAGACTATCTTCGACTTCCGCTCCTGAACCGCCGTCCAATTCAGCTTTCGCGCGTCCACGCCCTCAATCCCGAATTCTTTGGCTTCTTTCAGGTGATCCCAGAGTTCGGCATTGAAAAGAAGCGCTTTAGTCGGGATGCACCCAACGTGCAGACAGGTCCCGCCGAGCACGTTATCCTTTTCTATCAGTGCCGTCTTCAGACCATACTGCCCGGCACGGATGGCGGCCGTGTAGCCAGCTGGACCGCTACCAACGATAGCGACGTCGTAGATGCTTTCGGGCAAAGGATTGCTCCTTACTAGTAGGAACAGATGAGTGAGGACAAACCGTGGATTCTAGAACAGCGTAGGGGGATGGCAAAGTGCGAAGGATTCACGCGGTTACCGAAGAACCTCCCTCGATCTGCTCTAAGGCGAAAATCGGCATCAAACGAGATATAATATGAAGGCAGATTCAGGAATTTTGATTTTCCTGCCGAGAAAACAAACCCGATGTCGATGAAAACCAAGGCCGCGGTACTCGTTTCCTCAATCGCTATTTTGAGCTTCATGGTAGTGGGCAGCCTGGAAGGCGTGCGCGCCTCCAGCAATGACGGAGCCTACCGCCAGCTAACCGTGTACAGCGAAGTCCTCTCCCGCGTGCGCAGCGAGTACGTGGAAGAGCCGAATATCCCGGTCGTTACCGACGGTGCTCTTCACGGGCTGCTCGAATCGCTGGACGCCAACTCCAGCTATTTGTCGCCTCCAGAATACAAGGAGTACAAGTCCCACAAGACGGAAGCTCGCGGCGATATCGGAGCCACCGTTTCCAAGCGCTTCGGCTATGCCGCGGTTGTGTCCGTGATTCCCGGCGGCCCGGCGGACAAGGCCGGCGTTCAGTCAGGCGACATCTTCGAGGCCATCGAGAACAAGAGCACCCGCGAGATTTCACTCGCCGAAATTCATAATCTGCTTGAGGGACAGCCGGGGTCCAATGTGAGCGTCGCCGTAGTCCGCGCCCGCCGCTCGGAGCCGCAGAAAGTAGTTATCACCCGCGACATCGTCAATGTTCCTCCCGTGACTGAGAAGTCGGTTGGCGATGGCATTGCATACATCCACGTGGATGCCTTCAGCAAAGGCAAGGCTCAGGAAATCGCGAACAAGATCAAGGCCGTGCAGAAGGCCGGAGCCAAGAAGTTGGTCTTTGATCTGCGCAACTGTTCCGCCGGAGACGAGTCGGAGGGAATTTCAACCGCCAACCTCTTGCTGAACCACGGCACTATCACGTACCTGCAAGGCCAGAAATATCCGCGCGAGGCTTTCAACGCCGACCCCTCAAAGGCCATCACCAATTTGCCCATCGTTGTTCTGGTGAACAAGGGAACGGCAGGGCCCGCCGAAATAGTGGCGGCCGCAGTGTTGGAGAATGCCCGCGGTGATGTGGTCGGCGACAAGACCTTCGGTGACGGCTCGGTGCAGAAAACCATCGAGTTGCCGGACGGTTCAGCTCTCATTCTCTCTGTCGCCAAGTACTACTCTCCCGGCGGCAAAGCCATTCAGGATGCCGCGGTAACTCCAAACATCGTTGTTGCTGATAACGACGAGGACGGAGCGGCCCCCGAGGACGAGGACAACGCCGCCCCGGCCGTCGAGGAAAAGAAACAGTCACCGCAGCAGGATGAGCAGTTGAACAAAGCGGTGGAGATACTAAAGAGCCGGGCGGGGTAAGGATAGTCCGACAAACCATGCGGCATGCGATCAACCGCCGGATCGAGTGGTTCTACAAGAACCTACTCTCGGCGCTTGGTCACTGCTTTCGGGAAGAACCCGAAGCTTCGGTGCATTTCGTTCCAGCGCTAGTTTGCGTAGGCATTGTTTGGCTGGCCGGGGTGGCCGTTTCCAGTCTCATCTTTGATCCACATGTTACGACAGCAGCCGCGCTGGATTCCCTTTCGGTGAATCCGGATAAATGGATGCCTCGCTGATTCGGACGTCCCGCCCGAAAAGGAAATCGGGCATGGTGCCATTGCCAAGCCGTTTGTAGCTCTTGCTGTCGCTTGCCTGTTCTTCTCGGCTGCCCTGCTATCCTAAGTCCAACCTTCCATGACAAGCATTCTGCAGGCGCCGCCTCCGATGCGATCCGCCGAGAGCCGGCTGGTGAGTCGCTTAGTTTTAGGCTTACTAGTGCTTGTGTCCGCTCTGGTGGGTGCTACCGCCGGCCTTCTGCTGGTCTATTCCACCGATCTTCCCCAGGTAGATCAGCTTCAGCACTACCGTCCCAGCTCAATCACTGAACTCTACGACGACCAGGGGCAGATCATCGGCTCATTCGCCCTGCAGCGAAGGGTGGTTGCATCTTACGATGATTTTCCGCAGGTCTTGCGCGAGGCGCTGATCTCGATCGAGGACAAGGAATTCTATCGTCACTGGGGAATCAACGTATGGCGCATTGCAGGCGCCGCCTACCGTGACATTGAATCCGCAGGCAAGGTACAGGGCGGTTCCACTCTTACCATGCAGCTGGCGCGCAACCTGTTCCTCTCGCCCGACCGCTCTTTCCATCGCAAAATCGAGGAAGCTCTGCTCGCCATTCAAATTGAGCGGCGTTTCACCAAGCCGCAGATCTTTACCCTCTACGCCAACCAGATCTATCTTGGCCACGGCGTGTACGGGTTCCAATCAGCCTCAGAGTTTTACTTCAGCAAACGTGCCAGTGAATTAAACCTGGAGGAAGCCGCATTGCTTGCCGGCCTGCCGAAATCGCCGGCGTATTATTCCCCGATTGTTCATCCCGACCACGCCATCAAACGCCGCAACCTGGTGATCAACTCCATGCTGGAGGACGGCAAGATCACCACCCAGCAAGCCGCCGAGGCGCGAAACCAGCCGCTGGGGTTGAGCGTGGCGCATGATCCAAACTCGCCCGCTCCCTATTTCGTGGAGGAAATCCGGCGCTATCTGGAAGCGAAATACGGCACTGATCAGGTCCATGAAGGCGGCTTGCGAGTTTCCACTTCGCTTGATACCACGCTGCAGCGTGCCGCTAATCGCGCCGTGCTCGACGGCTTGGCCGCCTATGAACGGCGTCACGGTTGGCGAGGACATCTAGAGAACCTGGCTAAGCAGGATGCCAAGCTTGACAGCTACCATCATCCTGACTGGGACAATGATCCCGAGGTTGATGGCTACATTCACGCGCTGGTGACATCAGTTGGGCCAGCTTCCGCGGCGATCCGACTTGGAGCCTTCACGTCGAAGATCACACCAGCTGAGGCCGGCTGGACTGGCCGCAAATTAACGGCAATCCTTAAAGCGGGCGACATTACATACGTCAAAATCCTGTCCCTCGGAAAAGATGGCAAAGCCCGCGTCAGCCTGCAGCAGGATTCCGGCGCGCAGGGGGCGTTGGTTGCCATCGATAATGCGACCGGCGAAATCAAAGCCATGGTGGGCGGACGTGATCCGAACCTCTCAAAGTTCAATCGGGCTACGCAGGCGATGCGCCAGGCAGGATCCTCGTTCAAACCCTATGTCTACACCGCCGCGATCGACCGGGGAGCGAGGCCGGATGACACCATCATCGATCAGCCCTGGATCTTTCAAACTTCCTCAGGCCCGTACGCCCCGCACAACTATGACGATAAATTCGAAGGCACCATCACGCTGCGCCGCGCGTTGGCACAGTCGCGCAACATCCCCGCCCTGAAATTGGCCGACCAGATGGGAATTAAAACCGTCATCGACTACGCGCATCGTTTTGGAATCACCTCAAGCATCCCTGCATACCTTCCGGTGGCGCTCGGCGCTGCCGAGGTCACGTTATTGGAGCAAACATCGGCGTACAGTTCCTTCCCCAACGATGGCGTGCGAATCGCGCCGCACTACATCACCAAGGTTTCAGACTACGAGGGAAGTGTGCTGGAAGACGCCTATCTGGAAGTGAAAGATGTCGTGAGTGCCCGCACGGCGCGAATAATGACGTCGATGCTGCGCGAGGTTGTGATGCGCGGTACCGCGATTGCCGCCTCTTCAATGAACGTACCGGTGGCAGGAAAAACTGGCACGACAAATGACTTCACCGATGCCTGGTTCGTCGGTTTCTCTCCCTCGATCACCTGCGGGGTGTGGATCGGCTACGACGAAAAGAAGTCTCTGGGAGCAAAGGAAACCGGCGCCCACGCCGCCCTCCCCATCTGGATGGACTTTATGAAAGCTGCACCAGCCCGCAAAGAGCCCGGTGAATTCCCACCTGTGCCGGAGGAAAGCAGCGTGGCGCAAAAACTGGACACGCCCGACGCCGCCCCAGCAAGCGACGAAACGCACTAGGCAAGCTTGAGTCTTAACGATTTAAAGCACTAAACCACACGAGCATCGGAGAGGGTTACTCTGTGAACCTCTGTGCCCTCTGTGGTTAGACTTTTAGCACACTATGCCAAGAGTCAGACTTCGGACCGGCAGTCATTTGTTGTTTTGAGCCATTTCGCCGTTGGCGAGGATTTTCTTGATCGTATCCTCGAACTCGCTCTTACTCTTCAGCCCGAACACTTTGTCGACGATTTTGCCGTCCCTTGCCAGAAAGAACGTTTCGGGCAGGAACTGTACCCCCCCGTAGGCATCGCCCACCTCTTCTTTCCCCACTAGGATCGGATAGTTTACGCCCAGTTCCTTCGCAAACTTTCCGATGTCCTCTGGGCTGGCGTCATCCATAGCCACACCGACAATCTGAAGCCCCTGTGGCCCGTATCGATTCTGCAGCTCGGCAAACCACGGCATTTCGATCCTGCACGGCTGGCACCACGTCGCCCAGAAGTTCAGCAGCACGCCTTTACCCCGAAAATCGGAAAGATGCACCGTCTTGCCGTCCAGCGATTGCAATGTAAACTCAGGCGCTGGCTTTCCTTGCAGGCTTGCGACCGGCCTGGCATGCGTGGAGTTACGTCTTGCCATATGTAATCCAAAAACCAGCATGATACTCACTACCATCGCCACAACAATGATGATGACTGGATCGCGTTTCACGTCAAAGCTCCTCTACAAAGCAAACCGATTTAAGAATGACAGGTAATTCGAAATAAGGCTGAACCGCCCAAGCACGAGCAGGGCGCCCAAAGAAATAAGAAGCACACCGCTGCCGACCTCCACAGCATGCATGTGGGCGCGGAAACGGCTGTAGAACTGCAGAAACCGGCTTATTCCAAGCGAAGTCAGCAAGAACGGCACGGCCAATCCGAGTGAATACACGGCCAGCAGAACGATGCCCTTTGCCACCGAATCCTGCGCCGCGGCGAACCCGAGTATTACAGCCAGGATGGGCCCCACACATGGTGTCCATCCGAAGGCGAACGCAAACCCAATTATGAATGCTCCCCATACCGTGCTGCTGCCCTTGACGCTGTGCAGGCGCGCGTCTGTATAGAGCGCTTTGATCTTGAAGACTCCGGTCAGGTGCAACCCAAAGAGAATGATGACGACGCCGGCGATCTGCGCCAGCAGCGATTTGTAGTGTGCCAGGAGCTGGCCAACCTCGGTGGAGATCGCGCCGAGCGTAACGAATACAACGCTGAATCCCATGATGAAGCCCATGGAGTTCAGCATGAGTTTCCGCACTAATTGAGATTCGCTTGACTTAAGTTCCTCAACGCCGGCGCCGGAAATAAGTGAAACGTAGCCCGGTACCAGGGGCAAAACGCAGGGAGAAAGGAAGGAAACCAATCCTGCCAGGAAAGCCGCAATCGGCAGCGGAAGAGAGCTCATTCTGAGTTTATTTTACCTGTCTTGGAACTGAGCAGGAACATCAGCTCCCCTGGCTGTCGCAAGTATCGGGCTTGGAATAAGGCCAGGTATCAGGCTCTGCGGGCCTCCACTGGGCACCTCACCGATAGCTTTGCGGATGAACCCCGGTGGGACAATAGCGGTTAGTACGGCACGGTTTTTGTCCTGTTCAATCTTAAGGCTGTCAAAAAATTTCTTTACGTCCTTATCTGTCCCCTGGCTTCCGACATTCGTTTCTGCGCTGTGAAACACGTTCAGGAATGTATTGATTTGAGCGGCTACTTGCCTGGCCTCGTCTTCATCACCGGTCAACGCCTCTGCCCTGATGTGGACCGAACCGAGATAGCGAGCGGACGCCACCAGGACTGCGGGTTTATTGAAAAGGAAGGAGAGGAACGAGGAGTTAGCCGTACCCGCGGCCGCTTTTGAGGGCTGGACGCGAAAGATACCCCAGGCGAGACTGGCAATCGGGATGGACTTGTAATGCTGCCGCAGGAGCGCTGGCCCACCAAACGGGGACGCGAGTTTTCGAGAGCGGTCAATGATCCCGCGAATGACGAGTGGGTCGGGATGATTGGAGGCTGCGACCGTGTCCACTCCGAGAAGAGCGGCTCGCAGGGTGCGCCCTTCGAGAGGGATGTTGTAGATATCAATGGAGCGATAGTTCTCGATCGAGGTCGCAATCCGCTTGAGGTATGTGCGTAAACGCTCACTGTCGATCTTGCCTATAAAAACTTCAGAGAAGCGAGGCGGTTCCGTTGTGTAGGGTGGCTTCTCAGGGTAGTGGATCGCGAAAGCGGCCTGATCAAGGTCGCGTTCGAACTCGAACCCGGTTGCCTGGAGGAAGCGTTCGTACTCCGGATCATGGGAAACCGGCGGCAGCTGCCCGGTGATGTTAGCCCGGCGTATCCATTTCAGGTTTACATAGAGAAATCCGTCTCCGCCAGGAAGCAAGCGGGCCGGCTCAGGAGGCGCATGTTTCCGCAGCTGCACTATCACGGTTAGCGCCGCGGCAACCAGCAGTACACCCAGGAGGACCGGGAAGCTGCGTCGTATGCGCATGTAAGCTGAACTGAAATGATAGCATTTTCAGGGTAGCTCTTTCTGCTAAACCCCGGCAGAAGGGTCTTGCTCGACGGCTAACTGTCTGGTTGCACGTCAATTGCCGTTATGATAACTTGAATTGTCCCGGACATTAGCTAAGGGATTCAGGGCGTGCTGTCTCTAAGAGACAGTTCCGCCAAACTGCTGGCGTAGCTCAGCTGGTAGAGCATCTGATTTGTAATCAGAGGGTCAGGGGTTCAAATCCCTTCGCCAGCTCCAGGATCGGATTCCGGAAAAAGCGGCACGTTTGCGCGGCGCGGCGGCATTGGCAGGTTTCTAGCGGCACTCCAAGTAAGCTTTTCCAGTTGCGGTGAGGGATGCGCAAGAGGAGTTTTGCGCGCTTGCGGTTCCTTACACTGGAGTATCTGCTGCGGCACACCCCTCCGAGCGCATGTTGCAACTCTGGCGAAGGCTGCCGGAAAAGTGGAGAGCCGAGCAATCGGCATTTCTGCACAGGTGGGTGAGTGGTTAAAGCCGGCAGACTGTAAATCTGCTCCTCCTAGCGAGGTACGGAGGTTCGAATCCTCCCCTGTGCACCAGAGATTCACGTGAAGCGTTTAAGAATCGCGCTGATTGCGTACGTCGCCCTGGCAGTTCTGACTTGGACGACGATTCAGGATCAGCGGATTCGGGTGGCAACGGTTGCGATTCTTCTGCTGTTTGCCGCCAAGACATGGCTGCGGCGCAAAGATGTGACGCAGCCAGACGGCGAGAGTGAATCAAGGTGATGGCTCACTGTTGTTTAGGCTGACGCAAAGAGGCCGTCCCCAGTTCTGGTTTTTATCGTGGTCATCGGCTCCAGAGATTCGGGAGTTCGGAAGAAGTCAGGCCGATGTAGCTCAGTTGGTAGAGCACTCCCTTGGTAAGGGAGAGGTCACCAGTTCAATCCTGGTCATCGGCTCCAGAGTTTGGTCTGGCTGATTTACGGGCGGGAGTAACTCAGTGGTAGAGTCACAGCCTTCCAAGCTGTTGGTCGCGGGTTCGATTCCCGTCTCCCGCTCCAGTATTTTTATTTTGAAGTGAGAGATCCTAGGTGGGCTTCCAACAAGCTGACATCAAGGTTGAAAAGGAGCAGGAATTCGAAACGCTGAAGAGCGCGATTGCGCGCGCTTTCGCGCAGAGCGAGGTCGAGAAGTTCTTGCGAAAGGTAAGAGGTGCGGGTTTGCGGATACGCGACTTGGAAGCGATCCTGGCCCGAGGCCTTCTCGAGCAAATGAGTGGAGGGAGCGGTCACGGACTTTATAACGCACTGACTGTTTCCGACCAGGCGCAAATGCGGGAATTTTATCTGTTCCAGGTTGAGAAGGTCGCACCCGCTTTGCGGGCTAAATTCAAGAAGATTTATCAGTACTACTAAGTCGAAGGACGAAAGAGCATGGCGAAAGAGAAATTCGAACGCACCAAGCCGCACGTGAACGTGGGCACCATTGGTCATATCGATCATGGCAAGACCACGCTGACAGCGGCCATCACCAAGGTTTTGCAGAAGCACAAC
>Ga0075425_100000184_pt1 | contig 55287 bp, 54 predicted proteins | sample SoiMethybrSBSTD4_FD_75300 | JGI IMG/M metagenome (GOLD analysis project Ga0075425, IMG submission 75300) | Bulk soil microbial communities from a Populus tree surrounding site in Tennessee, USA - Soil MetaG P. TD hybrid SBSTD4 | ecosystem: Environmental > Terrestrial > Soil > Tree plantation... | reverse complement strand
TGGCAGAGCAGCGGTCTCCAAAACCGCAGGTTGGGGGTTCGAGTCCCTCTTGGCCTGCCAACCCCACCCAAAACTGACATGAGCGGAGCCCTGATGGAAAACGCAGTCGTCAACAAGCCACGCGAGTGGATCACCGCCACGCGCGAGGGGTGGAACAACGTCATCGCCGAGATGAAGAAGGTGACCTGGCCGAACCGCAACGAGGTCGTGGGCACGACCGTCGTCGTCATCGTGGCCACCGTCGTCTTCGCCGTCTACCTATGGGGCTGCGACCTGATCTTCTTCAAGCTGATCGACGTGCTCTTCCACAACTTTGGAGCGGCTACCTGATGCCCGAAGCCGTCAGCACGAAGCAGTGGTACATCGTCCACACCTACTCCGGCTTCGAGGAGCGGGTGAAGGAGAATCTCTCCCAGCGCATCGACGCCCTCGGCATGCGCGAGAAGTTCGGCGAGATCAAGATCCCGACCGAGACGCTCGTGGAGATGAAGTCGGGCAAGAAGCGCGAGGTGCAGCGCAAGTTCTTCCCCGGCTACATCCTCGTGGAGATGGAGATGTCGGACGAGGCCTGGCACCTGGTGAAGAACACGCCGAAGGTGACGGGCTTCGTCGGCACCGGCAAGAAGCCGACGCCGCTGACGCAGGAAGAGGTCGAACAGATCCTCACCCAGGTGGTGACGACGAAGGAGAAGCCGAAGCCGAAGCACGTCTACGAGCACGGCGAGCACGTGCGCATCATCGACGGCCCGTTCACGAACTTCACCGGCGTGGTGGAGGAAGTGAACCTCGACCGGTCGACGCTGAAGGTGATGGTGACGATTTTCGGAAGGTCGACGCCGGTGGAGCTGGACTTTTTGCAGGTGAACCGGTTCGATCCGACCGAAGAGCAAGCAGCAACGCAGAAACGCTAGGAAAACATCATGGCGAAGAAAGTAACGGGCTACATCAAGCTCCAGATCCCCGCGGGTCAGGCAACGCCTGCTCCTCCGGTCGGCCCTGCGTTGGGCCAGCACGGCGTCAACATCATGGAGTTCTGCAAGACCTTCAACGCCCGCACGCAGGGGCAGCAGGGGCTGATCATCCCGGTGGTGATCACGGTCTTCTCCGACCGCTCCTTCACCTTCATCACCAAGACCCCGCCGGCGTCGATCCTCCTGCTCAAGGCCGCCGGCCTGCAGAAGGGCTCCGGCGTGCCGAACAAGAACAAGGTCGGCAAGGTGACGAAGAAGCAGGTCGAGGAGATCGCCCGCACGAAGATGCCCGATCTCAACGCGGCGTCGCTCGAGGCGGCCATCAAGACCGTCGAGGGGACGGCGCGCTCGATGGGAATCGAAATTCAATAGGCGCCGCGGCGCGTGGCCGCGGCAACGATCAACGTAGGAGGCCCGCAAGGGCCGCATGCACTACGGAGGTGAAATGGCCAAACACGGCAAGAAGTACCGTTCGGCGAACGAGAAAGTCGAACAGCGGCCGTACCAGTTGGACGAGGCCTTCGGTCTGCTCAAGCAGATCGCCTACGCCAAGTTCAACGAGACGGTGGAGCTGTCGATGCTGCTCGGCGTCGATCCGAAGCACGCCGACCAGATGGTCCGCGGCACGACCGTGCTTCCGCACGGCACCGGCCAGTCCAAGCGCGTGCTCGTCATCGCCAACGGCGACAAGCAGCGCGAAGCGACGGAAGCGGGCGCTGACTTCGTCGGCGGCGACGAGATGGTCGAGAAGATCCAGGGCGGCTGGGTCGATTACGACGCGGTCATCGCTACCCCGGACATGATGCGTTCGGTCGGAAAGCTCGGCAAAGTCCTCGGTCCCCGGGGCCTGATGCCGAACCCGAAGACCGGCACGGTCACGTTCGACGTCGCCAAGGCGCTCCAGGAGATCAAGGCCGGCAAAGTGGAGTTCCGCGTCGACAAGACCTCGATCATCCACGTCCCGGTCGGGAAGATCGCCTTCACGGCCGAGCAGCTGCGCGACAACGCGGCGTCGCTGATTCAGGCGGTGCGCAAGGCCAAGCCGCCCGCGGCGAAAGGGAAGTACGTCCGGTCGATTTACATCTCTTCGACGATGAGCCCTTCGATCCAGATCGACGCGGCCATCGCCGAGGCGAAGGCGGAGTGAGGAGAACGCATGAATCGCGAACAGAAAGCAGCAGCGGTCTCCGAGCTCAGCGAAGGTCTCGCCCACGCCACGAACGCCTTCGTGCTCGAGTTCAAGGGGATCACGGTCCCGCAGGTCACCGAGCTGCGCAAGCAGGTGCGGGAGACGAACTCGAAGTACGTCGTCGTGAAGAACACCCTGGCCCTGATCGCGGTGAAGGACTCGCCGCTGACGCAGCTGAAGGAGTACTTCAAAGGTCCGACCGCGGTGGCGTACAACACGACCGACGGCGTGATCCTGGCGAAGGCGCTCACCAAGTTCGCCAAGGACGTCCCGGCGATGCACTTCAAGGGCGCGCTCCTGGCGGGGCAGGTCGTTCCGGCGAATCAGATTCAATCGATCGCCACCCTGCCATCGCGTGAGGAGCTGATCAGCAAGCTGCTCTACCTGATGCAGCACCCCATTCGCGGGCTCGCCACGGTGCTGCAGGGCAACCTGCGCAACCTGGCCGTCCTCATCAATGAAATTCAGAAACAGCGCGGCGGAACCGCCGAGGCAAGCGAATAACGAACGACTTTAGAGAGGAATCAAACAATGGCTATTTCGACCGATGATTTCGTGAAGCAGATTGAGTCGATGACGGTGCTCGACCTCGCCAACCTGGTGAAGGCCCTCGAGGACCGCTTCGGCGTCTCCGCCGCCGCCGCCGCGGCGCCGGTTGCGGCCGCGCCGGGCGCTGCCGCCGCCGCTGCCCCCGTCGAGGAGCAGACGGAGTTCACCGTTGTCCTCCAGGAAGTGGGCGAGAAGAAGATCAACGTGATCAAGGCCGTCCGCGAGGTCACCTCGCTCGGCCTCAAGGAAGCGAAGGACCTCGTCGAGGGCGCGCCGCAGACCGTGAAGGAAGGCGTGTCGAAGGACGAGGCCGCCAAGATCAAGAAGGTGTTCGAGGACGCGGGCGCCAAGGTCACGGTCAAGTAACACGCTTTGAATTCGGTTCCGGGCGAGGCGCAACGGCCTCGCCCGGAATCAGGTTTTGTTTGGAATAGCGAATAGCGGATTCAGAATGAAGAATTTTGCCGTCGACGCGAGCCTTTCTTCATTCTGAACTCGCTATTCGCTATTCGCGATTCAGCTTTTCGGGAGCCGGAAAGGGGGGGAGCGGCCCTTTCACATCGGTTCCAAACCTCGCGCATCAGCCTCTTGCGTCGCCTGCAAGGGGCCCTGCCTGTGACGACGAACCACCACAACGAAGGGAGTCATCCGAATGAACGGAGCCATGCCCAAGCAGGAACCGGTCCGCCACGACTTCTCCAAGATCCGTTCGTACATGGCGCTGCCGAACCTCATCGACGTGCAGCGCCGCTCGTACGAGCGCTTCCTGCAGATGAACCTCCTCCCCGAGGAGCGCGAGGACACCGGCCTGCAGTCGGTCTTCACGAGCGTCTTCCCCTTCAGCGATTTCCGGGAGACTTGTTCGCTCGATTTCGTGAAGTTCTCGATCGGCAACTGGGAATGCAAGTGCGGTCAGCTCAAGGGCCTCGAGCACCTGCGCATGACCTGCGCGAACTGCGGGGCCAAGATCATCACCGATCACCCGCATGAAGAGACCGTCAACTGCCAGCGCTGCGGGGTCATCAACAAGAACCGCGTCGAGGTCTGCGACATCTGCGGCAACCCCGTCGATCTGCAGATGAAGTACTCCGTCGAGGAGTGCCAGGAGCGGGGCATGACCTACAGCGTCCCGCTCAAGGTCACCTTCCGCCTCTTCGTCTACGACAAGGACCCCGACACCGGCGTCAAGCACATGCGCGACGCCAAGGAAGAGGAAGTCTTCTTCGGCGACATCCCTCTGATGACCGAGAACGGCACGTTCATCATCAACGGGACCGAGCGCGTCATCGTCAGCCAGCTCCATCGTTCGCCCGGCGTCTTCTTCACCAAGGAGTCGGCGCACACGTTCCTGGCCAAGATCATCCCGTACCGCGGCTCCTGGGTGGAGTTCGAGTACGACCAGAAGAACATCCTCTACGTCCGCATCGACCGCAAGCGCAAGTTCCTCGGCTCCGTCTTCCTGCGCGCCCTCGGCCTGACGACGGACGAGGAGATCCTTCGCCAGTTCTACACGCCGATCAAAGCGCGCCTCAAGGGCGACGACGTCACCCTCACCTTCGACAAGCGCGTCCTCGACCAGGAAGAGGCCAAGGACCGCCACTCCGTGCGCGGCCGCCGCGCCGTGCGCACGATCTTCGGCGCCGTGAAGCTCGACCAGAAGATGGCCGACGCCCTGACGAAGACAAACGAGGCCACCGTCAAGGTCGATCCGAAGGCGATGGACAAGGCCGTCTTTCTCTCCGACGTCGTCGACGTCAACACCGGCGAGGTCCTCTTCGAGGCCAGCGAGAGCCTTCCGGCCGACTGGGCCGAGGAGCTGGCCAGCCACGGCATCGAGGAAGCGGATGTCATCTTCCCCGAGTGGGATCTCGTCAGCGACATCCTCCTCAACACCGTGCGCAAGGACGCCTCGAAGTCGTTCGAGGCCGCCATCATCGAGATCTACCGCCGCATGCGCCCCGGCGATCCTCCCACGCTGGAGTCGGCCAAGGCCCTCTTCGAGGGCATGTTCTTCGACGCCCGCAAGTACGACTTCTCGCGCGTGGGCCGCTTCAAGTTCAATATCAAGCTCGACCTCGACTCGCCGGTGACGCAGAAGACGATGTCGGCGGAGGACTTCTTCGTCGTCATCAACTACCTGCTCCGTCTGCGCAAGGACGTCGGCCGCGTCGACGACATCGACAACCTCGGCAACCGCCGCGTGCGCGCCGTCGGCGAGCTCCTGGAGAACCAGTTCCGCATCGGCCTGGTGCGCATGGAGCGCGCCATCAAGGAAAAGATGTCGGTCCATCAGGACATCGACTCCGCGATGCCGCACGACCTGATCAACTCCAAGCCGGTCATCGCCGCGATCAAGGAGTTCTTCGGCTCGTCGCAGCTCTCGCAGTTCATGGACCAGACGAACCCGCTTTCCGAGGTCACGCACAAGCGCCGTCTCTCGGCCCTCGGACCAGGCGGTCTCTCTCGCGAGCGCGCCGGATTCGAAGTCCGCGACGTGCACCCGACGCACTACGGCCGCATCTGCCCGATCGAGACGCCGGAAGGTCCGAACATCGGCCTGATCTCGTCGCTGGCCTGTTACGCGCGCATCAACGAGTACGGCTTCATCGAGTCGCCGTACAAGAAGGTGCACGACGGCCGCGTGCTCGATCACTACCGCATCGTCAAGGTCGGCGACACGAGCTTCACACTCGGCCAGATCGTCGAGAAGCGCGACCTGCAGAAGGAAAACAACCGCATCGCCAAGGAGAACGCCCAGGCCGCGAAGAAGCGCGGGCAGTTGCAGCTCGCCGAGGCTGAGCCGTACGCGTTCTATCTGTCGGCGTGGGATGAGGAGCGCTACACGATCGCCCAGGCGAACGTCGTCATCGACGAGGACGGAAACCTCGTCCACGACCGCGTCATCGCCCGGCAGTCGGGCGACTTCGTCTCCATCGAGAAGGAGAAGGTCGACTTCATCGACGTCTCGCCGAAGCAGCTCGTGTCGGTAGCGGCCTCGCTCGTGCCGTTCCTCGAGAACGACGACGCCAACCGCGCGCTCATGGGCGCGAACATGCAGCGCCAGTCCGTGCCGCTGCTCCGCACCGAGTCGCCGCTGGTCGGCACCGGGATGGAGAACGTCGTGGCCCGCGACTCCGGCGCCGTCGTGGTCTGCAAGCGCGGCGGCATCGTCGACCTCGTCGACTCCAACCGCATCATCGTCCGCGTCGAGTCCGAGGACGTCGAGACCGGCGAGACGAAGGAGTTCGGCGCCGACATCTACCAGCTCGTGAAGTTCAAGCGCTCGAACCAGAACACCTGCATCACGCAGAAGCCGGTCGTCACCGAAGGCCAGCGCGTGCGCAAGGGCCAGGTCCTCGCCGACGGCCCCTGCACCGACGCCGGCGAGCTCGCCCTCGGCCGCAACATCCTCGTGGCCTTCATGCCGTGGCGCGGCAACAACTTCGAGGACGCCATCCTCGTCTCCGAGAAGCTCGTGAAGGAGGACTACTACACCTCCATCCACATCGAGGAGTTCGAGATCGAGGCCCGCGACACCAAGCTCGGCCCCGAGGAGATCACCCGCGACATCCCGAACGTCTCGGAGTCGGCGCTGCGCGATCTCGACGAGTCCGGCATCGTGCGCATCGGCGCGACGGTGAAGCAGGGCGACATCCTCGTCGGCAAGGTCACGCCGAAGGGCGAGACGCAGTTGACGCCGGAAGAGAAGCTGCTCCGCGCCATCTTCGGCGAGAAGGCCGGCGACGTCCGCGACGCCTCGCTCAAGACGCCCCCGGGCATCGAAGGCACGGTCGTCGACGTGAAGATCTTCTCGCGCAAGGGCGTGGAGAAGGACCAGCGCGCCAAGTCGATCGAGGAGTCCGAGATCGACCGGATGAACCGCAACATCCAGGACGAGATCCGCATCATCACCGACGCCCGCAACAAGCGCATCTCCGAGCTGCTGGCGGACAAGAAGCTGCAGCGCGACGTGGTCGACTTCCGCACGGGCGAGACGCTCGTGAAGAAGGGCGAGTCTGCCTCGCGCGACGCCGTGAACCGCCTGTCGCGCCGCGAGCTGCTGGCCCTGCCGGTCGACGAGGAGACGCGCGAGACGATCCGCATGTTCGTCGAGCGCGCCGAGAACCGCGTGCGCGTGCTCGAGCAGAAAGCCGAGGAGCGCCGCGAAGACCTGCAGAAGGGCGACGAGCTGCCGCCCGGCGTGATCAAGATGATCAAGGTCTACGTGGCCATGAAGCGCAAGCTCTCGGTCGGCGACAAGATGGCCGGACGCCACGGCAACAAGGGCGTCATCAGCCGCATCCTCCCCGAGGAGGACATGCCGTACATGCCGGATGGCACGCCGGTGGAGATCGTTCTCAACCCGCTCGGCGTCCCCTCGCGCATGAACGTCGGCCAGATTCTCGAAACGCACCTCGGATGGGCCGCGCGCTCGCTCGGCCTCTACTTCGCCACGCCGGTGTTCGACGGCGCCACGGAGTCGGAGATCAAGACGCAGCTCAAGGCTTCGTCGCTGCCGAATGACGGCAAGACGGACCTGTTCGACGGGATGACCGGCGAGCGCTTCGAGCAGAAGGTGACGGTCGGCTTCATCTACATGCTGAAGTTGTCGCACCTCGTGGACGACAAGATTCACGCCCGCTCGATCGGCCCGTACTCGCTGATCACGCAGCAGCCCCTCGGCGGCAAGGCCCAGTTCGGCGGCCAGCGCTTCGGAGAGATGGAAGTGTGGGCTCTCGAAGCGTACGGCGCCGCCTACACGCTGCAGGAGCTGCTCACCGTGAAGTCGGACGACGTCGAAGGCCGCTCCAAGGTCTACGAGGCCATCGTCAAAGGCGAGGTCCCGGACGATCCGGGCCTGCCGGAGTCGTTCAACGTGCTCGTAAGAGAGTTGCAGTCACTCTGTCTCGACGTCGAACTGCTGAAGGAATAAGGGAGGCGCACATTGGAAAGCTTCAACGCACTCTTTCAACCGGCCAGGCAGCAGGCGATCAATGACTTCAATGCCATCAAGATCTCGCTGGCGTCGCCCGAGAAGATCCGTTCGTGGTCGTACGGCGAGGTGACGAAGCCGGAGACGATCAATTACCGCACCTTCAAGCCGGAGCGCGACGGCCTCTTCTGCGCCAAGATCTTCGGCCCCATCACCGACTGGGAATGCCTCTGCGGCAAGTACAAGCGCATGAAGCACCGCGGCGTGATCTGCGACAAATGCGGCGTCGAAGTCACGAAGTCGAAGGTCCGCCGCGAGCGCATGGGCCACATCGAGCTGGCCTCGCCGGTCTCGCACGTCTGGTTCTTCAAGGGCCTGCCGTCGCGCATCGGACACCTGCTCGACATTTCCCTGCGCGATCTCGAGCGCATCCTCTACTTCGAGTCGTACGTGGTCATCGACTCCGGCGATCTCACCGGCGTGATCAACGAGAAAGAGCTCCTCGCCGAGGAGCGCTATCGCGAGCTGCGCGGGCAGTACGGCGACGTCTTCGTGGCCAAGATGGGCGCGGAGGCGATCAAGGAGCTGCTCCGCCGCGTCAACGTCGAAGAGCTCTCCGACGAGCTGCGCCTGATCATGCGCACGGAGACGTCGCAGATCAAGAAGCTCAAAGCGGCCAAGCGCCTCAAGGTCGTCGACGCCTTCCGCAAGTCGGGCCATCGTCCGGACTGGATGATCCTCGACGTCATCCCGGTGATTCCGCCCGAGCTGCGCCCGCTCGTCCCCCTCGACGGCGGCCGCTTCGCGACGTCGGATCTGAACGATCTCTACCGCCGCGTGATCAACCGCAACAATCGTTTGAAGAAGCTGCTCGAGCTCCGCGCGCCCGACGTCATCGTGCGCAACGAGAAGCGCATGCTCCAGGAAGCGGTCGACGCGCTCTTCGACAACGGCCGCCGCGGCCGTGTGCTCAAGGGCTCGAACAACCGCCCCCTGAAGTCGCTCTCCGACACGCTCAAAGGCAAGCAGGGCCGCTTCCGCCAGAACCTCCTCGGCAAGCGCGTCGATTACTCCGGCCGCTCCGTCATCGTCGTCGGCCCCGAGCTGAAGCTGCACCAGTGTGGTCTGCCGAAGAAGATGGCCCTCGAGCTGTTCAAGCCGTTCATCTACCACAAGCTCGAGCAGAAGGGCCTCGTCGGCACGATCAAGGCCGCCAAGGAGATGGTCGAGCTGCAGACGAATGAAGTGTGGGACGCGCTCGAAGAGGTGATCAAGGAGCATCCGGTCCTCCTCAACCGCGCGCCAACGCTGCACCGCCTCGGCATCCAGGCCTTCGAGCCGCTGCTCGTCGAAGGCAAGGCCATCAAGATCCACCCGCTCGTCTGCACCGCGTTCAACGCCGACTTCGACGGCGATCAGATGGCCGTACACGTGCCGCTGTCGCCGAAAGCACAGGTCGAGTCGCAGGTGCTGATGCTGGCGTCGAACAACATCCTCTCGCCCGCGCACGGCAAGCCGCTGGCCGTGCCGTCGCAGGACCTCGTTCTCGGCTGCTACTACCTGACGAAGGAGAAGAAGGGGGCGAAGGGCGAGGGGAAAGTCTTCGGCTCCATTGACGATGTGCAGCTCGCGCTGCAGGCGCAGGAGGTCGAGCTGCTGACGCCGATCCGCCTCCGCTTCAGCGGCCGCTTCATCGACCTGACCAAGCACTTCAACGATCAGGACATCACGCACGCCGAGGTGCAGGAGCTGGACGCGAAGATCGTCGAGACGACGGTCGGCCGCGTCATCTTCAACATCCACATGCCCGAGGAGATCCCGTACATCAACGGCCTCCTCAAGAAGAGGGGCCTGCAGGAGCTGGTGAACTACGCGTTCATCAACTACGGCAACGACATGACCGTGCAGATCCTCGACGATCTGAAGGACCTCGGCTTCCTCTACGCGACGAAGGCCGGCATCTCCATCGGCGTCGACGACATGGTCATCCCGGCGAAGAAGACCGACATCGTCGAGAGCGCGCGCAAGTCGGTGCTCGAGGTCGAGCGCCAGCGCCTCGACGGCGCCATCACCGCCGGCGAGCGCCACAACAAGATCATCGACATCTGGCACCGCGCCACCGAGCAGGTCTCGGACGAGATGTTCTCCGATATGAGCCGCAGCGAGACGCAGCGCGGCGAGTTCAACCCCATCTTCATGATGGCCGACTCCGGCGCCCGCGGATCGAAGGAACAGGTCCGCCAGCTGGCCGGCATGCGCGGCCTGATGTCGAAGCCGTCCGGCGAGGTCATCGAGACGCCCATCACCGCGAACTTCCGCGAAGGGCTCTCGGTGCTGCAGTACTTCATCTCCACGCACGGCGCGCGCAAGGGTCTGGCCGACACGGCGCTCAAGACCGCCGACTCCGGCTATCTGACGCGCCGCCTCGTCGACGTGGCCCAGGACGTCATCGTCACCGAGCAGGACTGCGAGACGTTCGACGGCATCACGGTCACGCCGATCATGGAAGGCGGCGACATCCTCGAGCCGCTGCGCGACCGCATCGTCGGCCGCGTGGCCCAGGAGGACATCTACGATCCGCTGACCAGCGAGGTGCTGGTCCATCAGAACGATGAGATCTCCGAGGAGCTCGCCAATGCGATCCAGGAGGCGGGCATCGAGCAGGTCAAGATCCGCTCCGTGCTCACCTGCGAGACGCGCCGCGGCGTCTGCCGCCGCTGCTACGGCCGCAACCTGGCCAGCGGCAAGCTGGTGGAGATCGGCGAAGCGGTCGGTGTCATCGCCGCCGAGTCGATCGGCGAGCCCGGCACGCAGCTGACGATGCGTACGTTCCACGTCGGCGGCACGGCCTCGCGCGTGTCCGAGCAGTCGAAGCATGAAGCGACGAACCCCGGCAAGGTGCAGTTCATCAACGTCTCCACGGTCACGAACAAGAACGGCGACCTGGTGGTCATCAACCGCAACGGGAAGCTGATCATCATCGACGACACGCCGCCGAAAAAGGCCAAGAAGGGCGAAAACGCGCCGCACGAAGGCCGCGAGAAGGAGCGCTACGCGCTGGTGTACGGCGCCACGCTGCGCGTGCACGAAGGGCAGCACGTCGAGGCCGGACAGGCGCTCGTGGAATGGGATCCGTTCACCTCGGCGATTCTCACCGAGGTCGGCGGCAAGGTTCACTTCAAGGACATCATCGAAGGCGAGAACGTCCGCGAAGAGACGGACCGCGTGACCGGCCTGACGCAGATGGTCATCGTGGAGTCGGCGACGGCGGAGAAGCGCACGCCGACCGTCACGGTCAAGACGAAGAAGGGGGAGGAGAAGCGCTACCTGCTCCCGACCGGCGCGCACCTCATGGTCACGAACGGCCAGGACGTCTACCCGGGCGACATCATCGCCAAGATTCCCCGCGCCACGACGAAGACGAAGGACATCACCGGCGGCCTGCCGCGCGTGGTCGAGCTCTTCGAAGCGCGGCACCCGCGCGAGAAGGCGGTCATCTCCGAGGTCGACGGCACAGTGCATCACGGCCCCGTGGTCAAGGGCCTGCGCCGCGTGATCATCGAGACGGACGAAGGGACGCGCCACGAGTACAGCGTTCCCCGTTCGGTGCACGTGAACGTGCAGGAAGGGGAGCGCGTGCGCGCCGGCGACCCGCTGATCGACGGCCCCATCGACCCGCACGACGTGCTCTCGGTGCTCGGCATCAAGGAGCTGCAGCGCTACCTGGTGGACAAGATCCAGGAGGTCTACCGCTCGCAGTCGGTGCAGATCAACGACAAGCACATCGAGGTGATCTGCCGGCAGATGCTGCGTTCCGTGCGTGTGACCCGCGTCGGCGATACGGACTTCCTCGTCGACGAGCAGGTCGACCGCTTCCGCTTCATGGAGGAGAACGAAAAGGTGATGAACCGCGGCGGCGAGCCCGCCGACGGAACGCCGCTGCTGCTCGGCATCACGAAGGCGTCTCTCTCGACCGATTCGTTCATCTCCGCCGCGTCGTTCCAGGAGACCACGCGCGTGCTGACGGAAGCCGCAATCGCCGGCCGCGTCGACTACCTGCGCGGCCTGAAGGAAAACGTGATCGTCGGCCGCCTCATCCCCGCCGGCACGGGCATGCCGACGTACCGCGACGTCTACCTGGAGAAGGAAGAGGTGCCGGTGCAGCAGCCGACCCTCGAAGACCTGCTCCGCCCGGAGACGGACGAGGAGGGAGAGGAAGCGCTGTCGCTGGCGGATTTTGATGAAGAGCAGTGAGGCAGTTCTTAGGTTCTTAGTTTGTCGGGCGGCTCGCAAGGGCCGCCCGATTTGCTGGGAGCGCCGGCGTCCTCGCCGGCTGGCCCGGCGGCGTCCCGCCGCCGCGTCTAATCCTCCCGCGACGTCGATCCGCGGCGCCCGCGAGCATCATCCGACACTAGCCGTCGGCGATTTCAACCGCAGCGCGACGCCTCGTCGCTGTCACGCCAAGCGCGAATGCCGCACGTATCGGGCTCACGACAGAAATAGAGCAGCCTCTATCGACGCTGCAACCCGGCGCGCTTCTCCGAGCATCCTCGCGGGAACCGCAGCCATTGGCGGTTGACTTTCGCGAACTGTGACCGTGGTTTGTCCATACGCCTCTTTCATCATCGCGACCCGGTCGGCGATGAGCATCGCTTCAGGAATGTTATGCGTGGTGATCACAGTCGTGAGCTCAGGCGGTTGCCGCGATTCTCGAAGAAAGGTATAGAGATTCCATCGGTTACCGAGATCGAGACTCGAAAAGGGCTCGTCAAGGAAGAGATACTTTGGCCTGGTGATCAGAGCGCGCGCCAACGACACACGCGTCTTCATACCGCCACTCAATTCACGGGCCCGACAGGCGGCGACCTCCTCGAGTCGAAGCTGCGCGAGTAATGACTTGCAGCGATCGGATGCATCATCAAAGTCTGGGACGATTCGCGTTGGCAGAAGGATATTCCCGACGATGTCGAGATGGTCTAGGAGAATCGGTTGCTGCGGAACCCACGAGACGGTCGCCGGGCCTCGCAACTGCTTCGGCTCGCGGCCGTCGATGCGAATGCGTCCCTCGTAAGTCGCCACTGTGGTATCACCCTGGAGATATATTCCTGCGAGCAGCGCCATCAGTGTCGATTTTCCGACTCCTGAGCCGCCGACGAGAGCTGTTACTCCAGAACTTTCGCAGGAGAATGACAGATTCGCGATGGCGGGGTCGTTCTGATTCCTGTAGCGAAAACTGACGCCGTCGACGTCGATCATTGCGGACCTCCCAACGCGATGATCTTCGGATTGCCGGTGCACCCGATGAAATTGCGGCGCTCATAATGCTTCTGTCGGTCGGTAGTGAATATAGCATCCTCGATATTGCAACGAATGAAGCGGGCATCAGTAAGTAGTGCTGATGTGAAGTCCGCGCCTGAGAGATCAGAGTCGACGAATGTTGCGTGCGTGAGGTTCGCTCCGAATAGGATGGCATCATGCAAATCCACATGATCGAAATGCGCTCGCGTCAAATCGGCCTGATCGAAGTGCGATTCTCGAAGGACAGTCTCCCACTCAAAGTGTGCACCGCGCGCATTGAGCTTCTCCAAGGTGACGCCTGGCGCCGTAACCGCACGCCACCGCCAATCGACAGCCACCGAATTCTGGAACCGAGCGAGCGAGAGATCCGTGTCATTAAAGCGCGCTCCGGTGCAGTCGACGTTGTTAAAGATCACATGCGCCAAATGGGAATTAGAGACGGCAGCTTCTTTCAAGATGACATCGTCAAACTTTGTGCCCGCGTCTGCGGTCGTGTCTCGGAATTGCGCAGTCGGCATTATCGCCGCGGAAAACAATGTGCCTCTGATTGACGTGCGATTGAAAGTTGCATGGGTGAAATCGCATCCGTCAATGAACCATCCACGATCAAGAATCGCGCCCGAAAGATTCGCCGAGCGCAAAAAACAATGAGTGAACTCGACGTTGGATAGCGTCGCTTTGTGCATATCAGTGTTGCTGACGTCGACCTTTTCGAGAATCGCACCCGCGAGATTCACGCCGGCGAGGCTTTCGTGATGACTGATCAGTTCGGCGAGCGCCTCAGCGCGTCCACCTTCCGCGCCCTTGTTCTCCAGGCTGGAGACCACCTGCCATGCGTTGAAGATCGCGGCGCGGCGCCGAGTCGGGCGTTCCAGATAATAGCCGACTGCGGTGGCAACAATACTTACGACCGTTAGCGCTCCGGCGATCAATCCCACCCACCACTCGCGGGGTCGGATAAATGCCTGAAATGCGTTCAGCGACTCGCGTATACGGGTCACGACGATGAATCCTTTACAAATTCATAGTGACAGTAAATCTTCGGAACTGGCTTGGAGGTGAACGCGTGTTCTCTATAGCCCGCTAGGGCCAGATTCTGCCGACGCGCGCCACTAATAAAATCATCTGCGGAATATAGAACGCTCGGATATTCGAGATCAGACGAAACAGCAATGCCGAGATCAATCGGTTGAAAATCATATTTTATGCCAGGCAGCTCCTGGTATAGACGCAGGTTTTCAATGAAGCCGTCCCAGCCATGGCTGAGCGCCAGCAGAAGATACGTCTTATCGATAGTCGACGCCAGTAATGTGCCGCTCGGGCGTAGAAAGCGCGCCGCGTTCTCCATTGCGACGTCGAGGTCACATAACTCTAAGAAGTTGAACGCATTTACGACCACGTCGGCGTCAAAACTGAGAGAAACGGTCGTTTCGAGATCCACGTGCTCGAAACGGACATGCGGGAGTTGTCCGAATTCTGCGCGGGCGCGAGAGAGAAACAGTGGCGTGACGTCGAGCCCCGCGTATGAGAAGGAGATGCCAGTGTGAAGGAGGGCGCGCAACAGCCACGCGTCGCCGATTCCCATGTCCACCACTTGGGGGCGTTCGCGGTTTGTCGCGCGGCACAGTTCGATAGTGCGCGCGACGATATAGTCACCGACGTCTGTGACGTGGCGTAGCGGACCGCGTAGCCAGTAATCGGCACTGTTGCGCCACGCCCGCTCGCGACGCGCGCGAAAAGCGTGTCGGTCGTCAAGGCTGCGAATCATCGTCTGACCGATTCCTCGAGCGTCGCGTTCTGGAGAAAACGGTAGTCGACGCACTGCTCGAACGAGACGCTCTGCGCCGATTCGCGGCGGATCTTGCCAAGATCGATAAGCGTGGCGACCATCTTCTGATATCGCGCTGCAGACGCGTATAGTGGGTGCCCGCCTTCTCCCGCGAAATAGACCGCGCCCCGCTCCAGCGACCTAAGCTCCTTTTTCTCATTGATATCTTTGAACTGCGTCTTTACCATCGCGATGGCTTCTGGACGATTCCGAAGCGCATGATGCCATCCATCTACGAGCGCGCTTACAAACTTCTGCACGAGCTTTGGCTTTTTGTCGATCAACTGCTTCCGCGTGAAATAAACGGTACCGATCAGGTCCACGCCATAGTCGCGTGGCTCGATCGGCGGGTTGATGCGGACGTTCTTCATCGCGAGTTGAACCGGCTCGTCGTAATCGAATGCAGCAAGGACGTCAAGCGCATTGCTTTCGAAGTTTGCGGTCCCCCACCCGGATTCGACGACGTGCATTTGTTTGCGCGTGAGGCCTATCACCTTGAGTAAGGCGTCGAACACAAGTTCCGTGTTGGTTCCCGCCTGAATGCCGATCGTGTGTTCGACAAACCCTTGTGCCGTCATGATACCGGATTCAGGCTTCGTCAGGAAGACGACTGGCGAACGATAGGTCGCTGCGGCCACGATGACCAGTCCCGCGCCAGCTTCATTCTCGCGTAGGACGCGATCGGCACTTGCAACGCCGAAGTGTGCAGCGCCCGCGCGTACCTCCTTAATCGGATCGATCAACTCGCCGCCCGGCTTAACCTGCAACTGGAAGCCGCGCTCTCGTGCGATGCGCGCCGCCCAGACGTCGCCCGCAAACTCCGCGTTCGGCAGCCACTCGCGTCGCAGGATGACACTGTCGTCGTTGTCTGTCTCGGTCCTGCAGCCGAACGATACTGCTAAGAATGCCGCGATCAGTGTCGTGACAAGCAATCTCGATCTCGGATTCATTCGTAACTTCTCCTACGTGTTCTGAAGCGGATAGTCCGCATGCGTAATCGCGGTGCGTCCAAGCATGAGCATCTCGAGGCCGCGCTGACCGAGCATCGCCAGCACATAGACAAAGAAGGCGAGCGCAGTTGCGATGATGAATACACTCGTTGTTCGGGAGGCCGTACCTTCTGAGAACGCGCGAAGCAAATAATGTCCAAGCGATGAAGAGTCACCCTCGACCGCAGATATCAATCCCTCAGTGAGAAGTGTGGCGCCGACCGCCCATGTCGCACTCGTCCGCACGCCGGTCAGGATTTGCGGAATCGCCGCCGGGATGTAGACGCGGTAAGTGCGAGCCCATGCCGGTGCACCCCACAGGCGCAGCAGAGACTTCAGATCGATCGACAGGCGCGTAATCGCGTCTGCGCCGTTAACGAGAGGCGGGAAAAGCAATGACACCGTCACCGGGCCCAAGCAGTAAAGCATCAGTGGAAGTTCTTTGATGTGCAGCGCGGTCTTAAGTTGTCGTTCCAGCAACAGAAAGATTGTGACGATAACAAGTGTCGGAACCGTCTGCGACAATGCGGCGAAACGCTCCATGATGCGCAGCCCCGTTGCCGAGAGCGACCCGAGCATTAGCAGCACAACAGCCAGCACGCCTGCGACGATCAGCGAGATAACAGCCGTGCTGAGGCATAACACGATGCTACCCGCTAGCTCGGCTGATGCATTCCATCTCAAATAATCGACGATGTCCGATGGACGTCCCCAATACGTCACCACAAGTGAGTTATGCGGTGCACGTTGCCACCGCCACATCAGGAACACTGCCAGCGCGCATAGCAGTGAAAGTGTCACTGGCGCGATACCACGTTTCGTCAACGGTTTACACCTCGCTTCGCGTTGTTGAAGAGCCACGGACCCACGGGCTCTGCACTAGGAGTGACGCTCGACATGTTTTCCCTACCCTCCCGTTCATGATAAGGCCTCGATCTGTTGGCTGCTGCACGTTCACGTGGTGGGCGACACGGACTTCCTCGTCGACGAGCAGGTCGACCGCTTCCGCTTCATGGAGGGGAACGAAAAGTGATGAATCACGGCAGCGAGCCCGCCGACGGAACGCCGCTGCTGCTCGGCATCACCAAGGCGTCGCTGTCCACCGACCGTTCATCTCAGCGGCGTCGTTCCAGGAGACCACGCGCGTGCTCACCGAAGCGGCCATCGCCGGCTGCGTCGACTACCTGCGCGGCGTCAAGGAGAACGTGATCATCGGCCGCCTCATCCCCGCCGGCACCGGAATGCCGACCTACCGCGACGTCTACCTGGAGAAGGAGGAGGTGCCGGTCGTGCAGCAGATGCTCGAGGATCTCCTGCGGCCGGAGGGCGAAGAGGAGAGGAAGCGCTGTCGATGGCGGAACATTGCGTCGAGAGGCGCGGTATCGTCGAGCGCTGTGAAAGGTCGGACGGTGCGGTCATCTCCATCCGTTCCGGCGCTTGCCGCAGGCGACTCCATCGAGGTCAGTGTCGAAGTCGCCGATTCGTTGCAAATGATCGTGATCAGCGTCGATGAGTTGAAGTCGCTGTCGGAGTGGCACATCTCAAACAACATTGTGATCTTGCGTTGCCGGCGAGCGGTCAGCGCCACCGCGCTGTGCGTCCATGATTCCGCGGAGCCTCATGATGTCGAAGCTCGCGTCGTCGTCGACGATCAAGGCGCGGAAGGTCACGGCTGCTCCGATCACGGAATGCGCAGCGAGGCCACGCCACTGTCGTCCGACTGCCGCAGCGAGAATGTGTAGCCGCCCTTGATTTCGACCCCAAATTGCTCGATCAGTGGAAGACGGTCTCGTCGGTGATTCTCGTGTCCTACACCTTCCGCGACTTCGGTGCGATTCGCGGACGTCGATCGAAGACCCTCACGAGGTCTGTGATCTGGCAGCCGAGAGCGTCAGCGAGTCGGAGCAGCATTCCGAGCGTCGGCGTCGTTCGGCCGCGTTCAAGATTGCTGATGAATGATTCGTTCGAACGCGAGCGTGTAGCGAGTTCCGCCTGAGTCATGCCGCGGGCCAGCCGCAGCTCGCGCAACCGAGCGCCGAAGATCTCGCCTTCAGGCGTTGCCGTCGCCTGAATGTTCACGCGTCGGCCTCTTGACGCCGGCGCAACGTGAACATATGATATATCATATGAACACGCAGAATATCGTGACCGACTCTGTTCGCCTTCATATCCGCCGGATCTTCCTTGGCCGTCATCCGCATGTCGCGCTGTTCACCGCCGCTGATTCGCTCGGCATCTCCTTCGCCGCGCTGAAGAAGGAGATCGCCGATGGCGCGATTCTAACGGTCTCGACGGGTGTTGGCGTCTGGATTCCGCGGGAAGAGATGATCGCCGCCGCCATGCGGGTCTGGCCGCAGGCGGAGATAGAGGAGGCACTTGGCGAAGCTGCGGCACGGGTGCTGCCGGAGGCGATTCGGCTTGTCGAACTTCGTGCGCGGATTCCGCAGTACCAGCGCGAGATGCTCCACTACCTCGCGCGGCGGAGCGAGACGACGGTGGATGAGGTGCTCGCGCGCGAGCTCGAGGACGTTGCGTGCGCGTACTCGGACGATCTTTCCGGGGCACTGCCGGGCTTTGATGCGGCACTCGCATGGCCGCAACGCGCCCGTGCGCGCGTGTAGCCGTTACTCCGCACGGTCGCGGTTCTATGAGAGATACAATTTCCTTCCGCCATGAGCCGAGTCGTCATCGCTGAATATGATGCCAGCGCAAACACGCTTCGCCTGGCTGAGCCGTTACCCGACGTGGAGGACCGCGAGAAGGTCCGCGTTTCCATCGAGAGGAACCAGGTCTCGCCGCCTTCCGGGAACGTTCGCGAAGCTCTCGCGCGTCTCGGCTCGCTCCACGCGCCCACGGCGGACATCGAGCAGATGCTGGCCGAGATCGAAGCCGGACGCCGGTGAAGATCCTCATCGACTCCAACATCCCGATGTATTTCGCCGGACGCGAACACCCCAACCGTCCGCCCTCCGAGCGCTTCTTTGCAGCCGTTGAACGAAAAGAAGTCGACGCATGCACGAGCGCCGAGGTGCTGCAGGAGATCCTGTACCGTTACTCGGCTCTTCACCGGCTCGATCTCGCACGTCAGGTCTACGATCTCTTCGTCATCGTCTGCCCGGTCGTTCTCGACGTGACGCTCGCCGATACGAACCGCGCACGCGATCTTCTGATGGGCCGGCCGGGCATCTCGGCTCGTGATGCGCTGCATGCCGCGGTGATGCTTAACCACGGTGTCGAGTGGATCGCCACATTTGACGCCGGCGTCGATCGCGTGGCCGGCATTCGCCGGTTCCGGCTCGAGTAGCGTCGTGGCCCGATGCAGTCCCGCCGCCGGTCGCTTCCTGATCGATCAGGCCCGCGACCGACCACAGGCGCGCTGTCGCGATTCTTCCTCCCGAGCATTCGAAACTGTGGCGAGCTCTGATCGATCTTCGTTTTCCTCTGCTCGATCTTCCATTTCGCCACGTTTTTCTTCGTTTCCTCTGCCCGATCAGAGCTTTTCGCAGATCCGTCTCGGCCGCTCCGTGATCGATCAGAGCTTTTCGCAGATCTTTCTTGCGAATTCCGTCTCCGATCTCACTCTCAGGCACATCGGGCAGACCTCGGCGGAGAACGCAATGATGTTTTGTGATCGCCGTCATTCATCGCTGTGATCGTTTCCAAATTTGGGCAATTCGCACAGGACTCTTCGAGGTCGTCGGTCGTATCACTGCAACGAGAGAACGAAGGCCCTTGAAAGGAGGCCGACTATGACATCAACGACCCATTCCCGTTCAGCCACAGCCACCCTCGAAACCCCGCAATGGACAACCGCCGACATCGTCGCGGCCGTGCGCGCGACGCCGATGACGCTCGCGGAGTACGCGGACTTGATCCTCGCCATCCGAGAGTCGATTCCGAACCTTCTGCCACCGGACAACAGCATCAAGAAGAGGATCAACTGGGCGCAGCGGCTGTCGCCGCGCTTCGTCCAGTCGGTGGCGACAGGGCTCGAGACCTCGCCGGTGTGGCAGGCCTCGGCCGACGCCAAGCCCGACGAGCTGCGGCAGAACATCGATCGCGCCAACGAGCTCCGGCCGCTCGCCGAACAGGCCGACGCGTTGAACGCGCTCGTGCAGTTCAACACCGACTATCACCACTTCGTCGCCGCCGACAAGGCGCGCGTGGCCTACAACGTCGGCCACAAGCTCGGCGGTAACGAGGGGAAAGCGATCACGCCGCACCTGCAGATCGCGCGCGAATCGCTCCCGAAGCGCCACAAGGCGACGGCGGCGAAGTTCCTCCCCGGCCACGACGAGCCGCCGCCGAAGCAGTGATCGCTCGCGGTTGAGGAAGAGTCGGGCGGCTCGCGAGGCCGCCCGACTTACAATTGCACTACATGTGAGCCATGCCCATGCGAACGAAACCGATCGCGCCACACATCCGTGCCGAGGACCTCGTCGGGCCGGAGTGGGCGGAGTGGTTCCGGTTGACGCCGGCCGAGCGATGGCGCGAGAGCGGCAAACTTCGGGCGTCCTTCCTGGCCCTGGGGGGCTCGCTTGATCCCGAACCCGATACTCAAAGTCCTTTCTTCGATGCGCGCGCACCGCGTACGGGCGCTGCTCATGGGCGGACAGGCGGGCGTGTCGTACGACACCGCTGAGAGCTCGACCGCCGCCGAAAGAAGATGAAGCGATGAAGCAGAGCAACTTTCCACCCGGGTGGGACGGCGAACGTGTGAACCGTGTTCTAGCGCATTACGACCGTCAAACGGAGGACGAAGCGGTTGCAGAGGACGAGGCGGCGTTCGAAGATCCGACTCAGACGGTGATGGATATTCCACACGAGCTTGTGCCGGCTGTCCGCGAACTGATCGCCAAACGCGAAGCGTCGAGCGCGAAGCGGCACTGACCAGCGCGTGTCCCGTTGGATCCGCGATGGCCGACAGGAGGCGCTCAGGCGGCGTCTGCCAGTCCGCGCGGCTCGGGCGGCTCGCGAGGGCCGCCCGATTCTTTTTGTTTACACTCCGCGCCTATGCATGCCGCTCTTCTTCTTTCCGTCCTCGTCATCCGCGCTCCGCGTGTCATCGATGGACGCGGGCACTTGCTCCGCAATGCCGCGGTCGTGGTCGACGGCGGGAAGATCGTCGCCATCGACGAGCATCCGGCGCGTGCCGACATCGACCTTCACGACGCCACGCTGATGCCCGGCGGCATCGACACGCACGTGCACATCGGATGGCACTTCAACGCCGCGGGCAAGTCGGAGCCAGGCGGCGCGGAGAGCAAGGAGCCGCCGGCGGAGGCGGCGCTCTACGCCGCGGAAAACGCGTACCGCACGCTCATGGGCGGCGTCACGACCGTGCAATCACTCGGCGCGCCGGTCGACAAACCGCTGCGCGACGCAATCGCGCGCGGCACGCTTCCGGGCCCGCGCATTCTCACGGCCATCGAGCCGATCTTCGACGACAAGCTCACGCCCGACCAGTTGCGCGCGCACGTCAACCGCGTCGCCGACGAGGGGGCGGACGTCGTGAAGGTCTTCGCCTCGCAGAGCATCCGCACGGGCGGCGGCCCGACGATGTCGCAGGAGCAGATGGACGCCATCTGCGGGGAGGCGAAGAAGCGCGGCCTGCGCGTCGCCGTGCACGCGCACGGCGTCGAGAGCGTTGCTCGCGCAGTCAAGGCGGGATGCACGTCCATCGAGCATGGAGCGCTCATCGATCAGGCCACGCTCGACCTCATGGCCGCGCACGGAACGTACTTCGATCCGAACACCGATCTCATTTTCCGCAACTACTTCGAGAACAAGCCCCACTTCCTCGGCACGCCGGGCTACACCGAGGAAGGATTCGCGGCGATGGAGAAGGCCGTCCCGCGCGTTCTCGACGTCTTCAAGAAGGCGCTGCGCACGCCGCATCTGAAGGTCGTCTTCGGCACCGACGCAGTCGCCGGCGCGCACGGCCGTAATTTTCAGGAGCTCGAATACCGGGTGCGCACCGGCGGGCAGGACCCGATGAGCGCGATCACCTCCGCGACCTCGCTGGCGGCGGAGTCCCTCGGCATCGGCGACCGCACCGGCACGCTCGCTCCCGGGTATGACGCCGACCTGATCGCCGTCGCCGGCGACCCGCTCGAGGACATCGGCGCGCTGGAGCACGTGGTGTTCGTGATGAAGGGCGGGAAGGTCGTGTCACCGTTCAGCGCCAAGTAGTCGCCGATGCCTTTATGATCTCTGGCGTGCGGGACCACGACGCGATCGACCGTCGAAGCCTGGCGATGGCGCGCCGCATCGTCGCGAAGATCGATGCGGACCCGCGGCGCGAGGGCCTCGATCATGCCCGCCGCGTCTGCACGCGCTGGGTGGAGCGCGGAAACGTTCCGGCGAGGGAATGGATGGAATTGCTGCGCCGGCCCTGGCCCGAGATTCGGGCCATTCTCCTCGACGATTCGGAGGAATCGCGGCGCCTGCGCCAGAACGATCCCTTCTGTGGAATCCTGACGCCGCGCGAGCGGTGGGAAATTTACCGGGAAGCGGCTCATGAAGCGCCGTGAGCTGGAGCATGTTCAGCGCCGCGACCCCGGCGCAACGTCCGGAACATTCCTCATTTGCGTTCGCCGCTTTTCACGATCGCCAGGGGTTTAGAACGTCGACTCCGGTTCTGGCGATGTCCGAAACATCCCTTGTTACAAGGATCAACCCGTGCACTTTCGCCGTTGCGGCGAGCAGTCCGTCAATGACTGGGACTGGATCGGGCACGTTCAGCCGTCCCCACTCCTCCGCGGCGTCAATATCGATCGCAAGGATTCGGTCGCGATAATTTCGGACCACGATCAAGAGCCACTTCTCTAACGAGATCGCAAAATGAGCATCTCGCCGGCGGGCCCTCTCGATACCTTTTCTGATCTCGCCGATGGTCAGAATGCTGATGAAGATGTCGTTCTGGTCAACGCTCGACCACCATGCCGCCACGGACTCGTCACATCGCGGCCCTTTCCGTACCTCGGAGAGAACATTTGTATCGACGAGGTACTTCACAGGTCAATGCCTCGTCCGAGATCATCATTTCTATCGAAGTCGTGGTCGTCGCCGGTATCCGGCATTTTCGAAAGAAGTTCTTTGAATGACCCGACCGCCAATGAGGGGTCGGTGTTGGGAATCGTCTTCCCGAGGTATTCGCGCACGCTTTCCTGCAGCACCTCGGCAACGCTCTGGCCTTTGCTTGAGGCGACTTCGTCAAGGCGGTGCGCCTCTTCTTCCGTTAACTCGACCTCAGCTCGCGGCATGACATCAGAATAACATCCGCGCCGATCAAATATTTTTCGCCCTCGCCCGTCTTCTCTCTCGTGAACGCCGCCATGACCCTCGAGCAGGATCGCAGAATCTCCGAGACCGTCGCGCGGGAGCGGTCGCGGCTGCGGAACTTCATCCGCTCGCGGGTGCCGGACGCTCAGGACGCCGAGGACATCCTGCAGGACGTCTTCTCCGAGCTCGTCGCGGCCGTGCGGATGATGGTCCCGCTCCAGGAGGAGTCGGGGTGGCTCTTCCGCGTGGCGAAGAATCGGATCATCGATCTCTTCCGCAAGAAAAAGCCTGAGCCGCTGAGCGAGAGCGCGTGGCTCTCCATCGAGGAGTTCTTGCCGTCGCCGGAGGGGGGGCCGGAGGCGGCGTACGCGCGCTCCGTGCTTCTCGACGAGCTCGACGCAGCGCTCGATGAGCTGCCGCCGGAGCAGCGCGACGTCTTCGTCGCCCACGAGCTGCAGGGACGGAGTTTCAAGGAGCTGGCCGCGGAGAGCGGCGTCCCGCTGAACACGCTGCTGACGCGGAAGCACTCCGCGGTCCTGCGTCTGCGCAGGCGGCTGCAAACCATTCATGAGGAGTTTGGAAAATGAGAAGAATTGGCAGATTCGTAGCGATCGCCTTCGCGGCCATTGCGGCCTTCTTTGTCTTCGGCTGGATCGTCATGATGTTGTGGAACGCCGTCGTGGCGCCGGCCACGGGGTGGCACGTCCTCACTTACTGGCACGCCGTCGGCCTTTTGATTCTGGCGAAGATTCTCTTCGGCGGATTTCGAGGCGGGCCGGGTCGCTACTCGCGCCGGCGGATGTTCGAGCGGTGGGAGCGGATGTCGCCGGAGGAGCGGGAGAAATTTCGGGAAGGGATGCGCTCGCATCGCTGCGGAGGCTGGGATGCGCCGCCGCCGCCCGCGCAATGATCGACTCGGCCTCGGCCAGGACGCGCGCGCGCAGCGCCGACGGCTCGACCACGTCGGCCTGCGCGCCGAGGCCGAGGATCACGAACGCCGCCTCCTCCTCGTGCTCGAACCGCGCATGAAACATCGTCCATCCCTCCGCGTCGGGCGCGCCTTCCTCGGTCCAGCGCATGCGCCAGCGGCGGACCCAGGCCGCGGCGCTCGGTCCGAGGCGCAGCGTGACCTGAACGCGCGGGAGACTGTCGCGGAACGCGTCCGTCGACGACTTCCAATGCGCGGCCAGGTCGAAATTCGGCGGCCGCTCGCACGGGACCTCGAGCACCGCAGCCTCCTCGATGCGCGACACGCGATAGGTGCGGAAGCCCTCGGACGTTTTCGCGACGAGGTACCAGGCGCTCCCCTTGGCCACGAGGCCGAGCGGATCGACGACGCGCTCGGCCGCGTCCGCGCCGCCGGGACGGCGGTACATCATCGACAGCTTGCGGTCGCGCGACACGGCGTCCTGCACGACCGGGAGCATGACCAGGTTCTCCGTCGCGCCGCGCCAGCCGGCGGTGTCGACGTAGAGCCGCTGGCGGATCGACGCCGCGCGCTCGCGCAGCGCCGCGGGGAGGGCGGCGGTCAGCTTGCGCAGGGCGCGCTCGGCGCCGGCGGCGAGGCGGCCGTCGCCGATCACGCGCGGCTGGGCCATCAGCAGGCCGAGGAGCTCCGCCTCGTCGAGCGCCGGCACCTGCGTGCGCCAGCCCTCGTCGAGCTGCCATCCGCCGCGCGCGCCGCGCAGCGCGAACACCGGCACGCCGGCCATGCTCAGCGCTTCCATGTCGCGGTGCACGGTGCGCTGCGAGACCTCGAGGCGCTGGGACATCTCCCGGCCGGTCAACTTGCCGTGGGCCTGAAGGAGGAGAAGCGCGGAGAGGAGACGGTCGGATTTCATTCTTCTGCCCGCGGAAATTCAGAAAATCAGAATGCGAATGCAAAATTGAGAAACCGGAGCGCCCGCGCCAAAAGAATCCCGCGTTCTTCGTTCTGCATTCGCATTCTGCGTTCCGAATTTCCGTGGCCTATCGAGTGTGTGCTTCGAATTATGACGCCATCTGACATATATCCTCGCGTACGCTGTCGCCCATGATGATGAAAGAGCTTTTTCTCGCCGAACTTGACCGCGAAGCGCCGAAAACGCGCCGCGTGCTCGAGCAGGTCCCCGAGGGCAAGCCGCAGTGGGTGCCGCATCCGCGCTCCATGCCGATCGGCTATCTCGCCGCGCTCGTGGCCACGCTGCCGTCGTGGATCGTCTTCACCGTGAACCAGGACGAGCTCGACATCCGTCCGCCCGGCGGCAAGCCCTACGCGATGCCGGAGTGGACGACGACGGCCGACCTCCTCGGCCTCTTCGACAAGAGCGTCGCCGACGCGCGCGAAGCGCTGCAAAACACGAACGACGAGCACCTGCTCAAGCCGTGGCGCTTCCTCGTCGGCGGGCACGTGATGAGCGAGGACCCGCGGCACATCGTCCTGCGCGACACCGTCCTCAATCACCTCGCCCATCACCGCGGGCAGCTCACCGTCTACCTTCGCCTCAACGAGAAGAAAGTGACGTCGATCTACGGACCGACGGCGGACGAAAGGCCGTTCTAGTGCGCCTTCTTCGCTTCGATCTGGGGGATGAGGATCGACTGGACGTAGTGCCAGCCGGGCCGGAGCTCCAGGGCGCGATGGGCGAGCGTCTCCGCGCCGGCGAGGTCGCCGGCGTTGAGGTCGTTCCAAGCCAGCGTCATCACCGCTTCCGGCAATCCCCAGTCGGGCTCCGCCGAAGCCGTGCGCGTGTCCGGCCGCTTCGTCAGCTCTTCCATGAGGCGCAGCGCGGCGGGCTTGTCGCGGAACTGCAGCGCGATCGAGTACGCCCACAGCACGCGCGGGTTGTCCGGCTCCAGCTCGCGCGCGCGAGCGTGATGCGCGCGGAGCTGCGCCGCGTGCGCCGCCTGGTTCGCCGCGTCCGCGGAGTACAGCCATCCGTGCAGCCAGGCCACGAGCGCGTGCGCGTCGGCGAACGACTCGCGCGCCGCCAGCGCGGCCTCGAACTCGCGAAGCGCGGCGTCGCGGTCGGCGGCGATCTGCGCCGGCTCGGCCTTGAGGTTCACCTCGTTGACGGCGCGCTGCCAGAACGCGTAGCCGGCCCAATAATGCGCGAGCGCGGCCTGGGCCGGATCGGCGGCGATCGCCCGCGCGTCGCGCGCGGCGTCGGCGAGCGCCTGCAGGTCCGCGGTGAAGCCGGCGCGCATGGCCCGCGCCTTCACGTCGGCGAGCGTCGTCGGCCGCGGCGCGGCGGTACAGAAGAGCAAAAAGAAGAGCAGGCCGAGCGGTGCGTTTCTCATGAGCGCACGGTACGATCGGTTGGCCGAGGCGCCAACGACTATTCGGCGAACCTTCCGATTGCGTCGGCGAACGCGCGTTTCCGGCCGCGCCCGCGGCGTATCCTCCGTCTGCAAATGAAAAAGACCCTGGCCATCGTCGCTGCCTGGCTTCCCTTCGTGGCGCTGTGGCAGCTCGTTGCCATGCAGATGGGAGCCACGTTCCGGCAGGCCCTTCCGCACTCGCTCTACGCGATCGGCACCGCGGCGGTGCTGGGCCTGGCGGTCCCGCGCCTCTGCGCGAAGGTGCCGCTGCAGCTCCGGCTGTCGTTCTACGCCACGCACCTCGGCGGCGCCTCGGCGTACGCGGCGATCTGGGCGGCGGCGATGTGGATCTTCGACGCGCCGCCGCGAAACGCCATCGCCATCGTCTGGTTCGTCGAAGGCATCTGGATCTACGCGATCATCGCCGGCACCTCGTACGCCTTCCAGACCCAGCGCCGCGCGCTGGAGGCGGAGAAGAGCCTGGCCGTGGCCCGGCTCGACGCCCTGCGCAGCCGTCTCCACCCGCACTTCCTCTTCAACGCCCTGCACACCGTCGGCGCGCTCGTGCGGCACGATGCGGCCGAGGCCGAGAACGCCGTCGAGAAGCTCGGGGACATGCTCCGCTACACGCTGCGCGACGGCGAGGGCGACGCCGTCTCGTTCGCCGAGGAGTGGGAGTTCACGCGGCGGTACCTCGAATTCGAGCAACTGCGCTACGGCGATCGCCTGCGTGTGAAGGCCGACATCGATCCCAACGCGCTCGACTGCGCCGCGCCGTCGTTCGCGCTGCAGACGCTCGTCGAGAACGCCGTGCATCACTCCATCGACACGCGCGCCGAGGGAGGGACGATCGAGATCGATGCGCGCGTCGGCGGCGATCGGTTGCAGATCAGAGTTCGCGACGACGGAGGGGGCAGGGCGCAGGGGGCGGGGCGCAGGTTTGGTCTTTCCGCATTGCGCGAGCGATTGCAGACCGTTTACGGCACGACCTTGGACATTCACAACGACAACGGCTTCGAAGTCTCCTTCACCATCCCATGCGAGCTCTGATTGCCGACGACGAGCCGCTCGCGCGGCGCACTCTGCGCGACCATCTCCGCGAGGTCGATTGGATCGACGTCGCCGGCGAGTGCGGCGACGGCCTCTCCACCATCCGCGCCGTCGACGAGCTCCGTCCCGACCTCCTCTTCCTCGACATCCGCATGCCCGGCGCGTCCGGCATCGCCGTCGCCGAGCAGATCGTGCACCGGCCGTACATCATCTTCACGACCGCGTTCGACCGCTACGCCGTCACGGCCTTCGAGATCGGCGCGCTCGACTACCTCCTCAAGCCCTTCGGCCGAGAGCGCGTGCACGCCGTCCTGGCCCGCGCGCGCACGGCCATCGAGCACGGCATGCCCGCCGTGGCCGCGCGCGCGAACGTGCTCTCACCGTCGAGGCCGCTGTCGCACGTCTTCGTCAAGGAGCGCGGGCGCATGCTGGCCGTGCCGCTCGACCGCGTCGAACGCCTGGAAGCATGCGACGATTACGTAGCGTTATACGCCGACGGCCGCCGCCATCTGTTGCACGCACGTTTGCAGGACCTCGCCGCGCGCCTCGAACCTTCGCGATTTGTTCGCGTACATCGATCGCACGTGGTGAACCTCTCGTTCGTGGCGGCGATCGAGCCGCGCGACGGCTCGCGACTGACGATTTTGCTGACGAGTGGCGCGCGGGTCCCGGCCAGCCGGGCGGGCTCCGCGCAAATCAAATCCGCTCGGATATCCTGACGGACGCTTATGACCAAACGAATGCTCCTCATGCTCGCCGCCGTGATCGTTTTCATCGCCCTGATCGGCGGCTTCAAGTTCATGCAGATCAAGAAGGCCATGTCCCAGAGCTGGGAGGCGCCGCCAGAGGCCGTGACCACCGTCGTGGCCAGGCCGGAGTCGTGGAACACGAGCCTCAATGCCATCGGCACCGTCGCCGCGGCGCAGGGCGTCATCGTCAGCGCCGATCTTCCCGGCGTCGTCGGCGAGATCGACTTCGACTCCGGGCGCGCCGTGAACAAGGGCGACATCCTGGTGCGCCTCGACACAAAGCAGGAGCGCGCCCAGCTTGCCGCGGCCGAGGCGGCGGTGACGTGGACGAAAGTCTCGTACGACCGCGCCAAGGACCTGGCCGCGAGGGGCATCGGCGCGCAGGAGTTGTTCGACAAGGCCGACGCCGACTACAAGCAGGCCGTCGCGCAGGTCGGCGAGATCCGGGCCACGATCGACCGCAAGACGATCCACGCGCCGTTCGCCGGCGTTCTCGGCATCCGCCAGATCAACCTCGGCCAGTACCTCGCGGCCGGCGCGCCGATCGTGACGCTGCAGTCGCTCCGCCCCGCGTACGTGAACTTCAGCGTGCCCCAGCAGGAGCTCGGCAAGGTGGCGATCGGGACGAAGGTCGACGTCACCTCCGACGCCATCGGCGGCGCGAGCGAGTCGGGCGCCGTCAAGGCCTTCGAGTCCGTCATCGACGAGGCCACGCGCAACATCCGCGTGCAGGCCATCTTCGAGAACGGCGACGGCAAGCTCCGCCCGGGCATGTTCGTCGACGCCCATCTCGACCGCGGCGGCGCGGCGAGCGTCATCGCACTCCCGGCGTCGGCCATCAGCTACGCGCCGTTCGGCGACTCCGTCTTCATCGTCGAGAACGTGACCGATCCGAAGACTCACAAGAGCTACCGCGGCGTGCGCCAGCAGTTCGTGAGGCTCAGCGGCTCGCGCGGCGATCAGGTCGGCGTCGTCACCGGCGTCAAGCCGGGCGAGGAAGTCGTCACCTCGGGCGTGTTCAAGTTGCGGCCGGGCGCCGCGGTCGTCGTCAACAATACGGTGCAGCCTGCGAATAACGCGAAGCCGCGGCCGGAGGATTCGTAGTGCTGAGTTATGAGTGCTGAGTGCTGAGTAAAACCAGCACGACTCAGCACTCAGCACCCAGCACTCAGCACTCATATGAAATTCACAGATCTCTTCATCAAGCGCCCTGTTCTCGCGATGGTCGTGAACCTGGTGATTTTGATCGCCGGGTTGCAGTCGATCCGTTCGCTCTCCGTGCGGCAGTTCCCGCGCAGCGACATTGCCAACGTCGTCGTCACGACCGTGTACGTCGGAGCGAACGCCGACCTCGTGCGCGGCTTCATCACCGCGCCGCTGGAGCGCTCCATCGCCGGCGCCGACGGCATCGACTACCTGGAGTCGTCGAGCAAGCAGGGCGTCAGCACCATCACCGCCCACCTCAAGCTCAACTTCGACACCAACGCGGCGCTGACGCAAATCCAGGCCAAGGTCGCGCAGGTGCGCAACCAGCTCCCGCCCGAGGCCGAGGCGCCGGTGATCGATTTGCAGACGGCCGACGCGCAGCTCGCCGCCGCCTACCTCGGCTTCTCGTCGAAGGACCTCGACCAGAACCAGATCACCGACTACCTCGTGCGCGTCGTGCAGCCGAAGCTCTCCGCAATCAGCGGCGTGCAGAAGGCCCAGATCTACGGCGACCGCACCTTCGCCATGCGCGTCTGGCTCAAGCCCGACCGCATGGCCGCGCTGGGCATTGCTCCCTCGCAGGTCAGCGACGCCTTGGCGGCGAACAACTACCTGGCCGCGCTCGGCAGCACCAAGGGCACGATGACCTCGGTCAACCTCGTCGCCAACACGAACCTGCAGACGGCCGACGAGTTCAAGAAGCTCGTGGTGAAAGAGCAGAACGGCACGGTCGTCCGCCTCGGCGACCTCGCCGACGTCGTCCTCGGAGCCGAGAACTACGACGCGGAAGTGCGCTTCAACGGCGAGACCGCCGTCTTCATCGGCATCTTCGTCCTGCCGACGGCGAACACGCTCGACGTGATGAACCGCGTGCGCGCGGCGCTGCCCGAGATCCAGGCCCAGCTCCCCGCGGGGATGCGCGTCGGCGTGCCGTACGACTCGTCGGCGTACATTCAAGACGCCATCAACGAGGTGCTCAAGACCCTGGCCGAGACGCTGCTGATCGTCATCCTGGTCATCTTCCTCTTCCTCGGTTCCGTGCGCGGCGTGATCATCCCCATCGTGGCCATCCCGATCTCGCTCATCGGGGCCGTGCTGCTGATGCTGTCGTTCGGCTTCACCATCAACCTGCTCACGCTCCTGGCCATCGTCTTGTCGGTCGGTCTCGTCGTCGACGACGCCATCGTCATGGTCGAGAACATCGAGCGGCACCTGCACATGGGCAAGTCGCCGTACGCCGCGGCCATCGACGCCGCGCGCGAGCTCGTCGCGCCGATCATCGCCATGACCATCACCCTGGCCGCGGTCTACACGCCCGTGGCGTTGCAGGGCGGCCTGACCGGCTCGCTGTTCCGCGAGTTCGCCTTCACTCTGGCCGGCGCGGTGCTGATCTCCGGCGTGGTGGCCCTGACGCTCTCGCCGATGATGGGCTCGAAGCTCCTGCGCGCCGGCGACACGGAGAAGGGCTTCGCCGGGATGATCAATCGCCGCTTCGACGCCGTCCGCGGCTGGTATACGCGCACGCTGTCGGGCACGCTGAAGTTCCGGCCCGTCGTGCTGACGCTGTGGGTCATCGTCGTGCTGCTGATCTTCCCCTTCTTCATGTTCTCGCAGAAAGAGCTCGCCCCGCCCGAGGACCAGAGCTATTTCTTCTGCTTCATCCAGGGGCCGGCCAACGCCACGATCGACCAGATGAAGCTCTTCGCCAACGAGGTCGACAAGGTCTATCTCTCGCTGCCGGAGACGAAGGGGACGTTCCAGGTCGTCTTCCCCGGCGCCGGCTTCGGCGGGATGGTGGCCAAGCCGTTCAACGAGCGCAAGCGCGGCATCTCCCAGTTGCTGATGGAAGCGACGAAGAAGACGGCGACGATCTCCGGCATCAGGGCCATCCAGATCCAGCCGCAGGCGCTGCCCGGCGGCGGCGAAGGCTTCCCAGTGGAACTGGCCATCGTCTCGCCCGAGGAGCCGGCGCGCATCGCCGAGTTCGCGAACCAACTCCTGGGCAAGGCCATGGAGAGCCACATGTTCATGTTCGCGGACACGGATCTGAAATTCGACCAGCCCCAGGCGCGCGTGGTGTTCAACCGCGACAAGCTGCGCGCGCAGGGCGTCGACCTGGCCCAGGCCGGACGCGATCTCTCCGTGCTGCTGGGCGGCAACTTCGTGAACCGCTTCAGCATCCAGGGGCGCAGCTACAAGGTCATCCCGCAGGTGAAGCGCAGCGAGCGCCTGACGTCGGACCAGCTCTCGCAGCTCTACGTGAGCGGCGCGGGCGGGAAGCTCGTGCCGCTGTCGACGTTCGCCACGCTGGAGACGACGACGGAGCCGCGCGAGCTGAAGCGCTTTCAGCAGCTCAACGCCGTGCGCATCCAGGGAGCGATTCCGCCGGGGGTGTCGCTCGACTCGGCGCTGAAGTTTCTCGAAACGGAGGCGCACCGGATGCTGCCGCGCGGCTACACGCTCGACTACGCCGGCCAGTCGCGCCAGCTCCGCACCGAGGGCTCGAAGTTCCTCGGCGTGTTCCTGCTGTCGGCCATCATGATCTACCTCGTGTTGGCCGCGCAGTTCGAGTCCTTCCGCGATCCGTTCATCATCCTGGCCGGCTCGGTGCCGCTGGCGCTTTCCGGATCGCTGCTCTTCTCGTTCCTCGGACTGACGTCGATCAACATCTACAGCCAGGTCGGCCTGATCACGTTGGTCGGCCTGATCTCGCGCAACGGCATTCTCATCGTGCAGTTCGCGAATCATCTGCAGATGGAGGGCCGCGACAAGCTGCACGCCGTGATCGAGGCCGCCGGCACGCGCCTCCGCCCGATCATGATGACGACGGCGGCCACGGTGATGGGCCACCTGCCGCTGGTCTTCGCCCGCGGCCCCGGCGCCGGCGCGCGCAACTCCATCGGCATCATGCTGGTGACGGGGATGATCATCGGCACGTGCTTCACGCTGTTCGTGGTGCCGTCGATCTACGTGCTGGTAGCGCGCACGCACTCGAAGCCGCGCGAGGTGGTGGAGGCGGAGGAGGTCGGGGAGTTCGAGGCGGCCGCGGTGTAGGGCTATTCGAAGATCTCGGAGAGCGGGAGGCGCCAGCCCGGGACGATGTCGTCGACGGCGATGGCGTCGGTGACGTCGGCGGTTTCGCCGGCGCGGTGGATGCGGACGCGCTGCCGCGCCGGATCGACGACGATGACGGCTCGCGTGCCGCCGTGGAGCCAGTCATCGGCCTTCGCTTCAACCGCGGTGTAGCGATCGCCGGGCGAGACGACCTCGATCGCGAGGTCCGGCGGGCCTTCGAAGAATTTCTCGTTTTTTACCGCGCGCTCAGCGCGCACAAAAGCGCCGTCAGGCGCCAAAACCGTATCGGGATTGCGGCCAATGCGAAATCCTGCATCCGCCGTGTACACCTTCCCGAGGCCGTTCTTTCTGACGTGATCGAGCAAGCTCCACACGATGATGGCGGCGACGTCGCCATGATCAGCGCCTGAGGGTGACATCTTTCGCAACTCTCCTCGCACGAGCTCGTAGCGAAACCCGTCGTCGGGAAGGTGGAGGAGCTCGTCCGCTGTCATCAGCGAGGTGCCTATCATGCCGTAATCGTACGCTTTTAAAAGACACTTTTGGGAGTCACTGTCTGCACGCGCGAAGGCGCGCGCGGTGGCGGTTGGCGGCATCGATCTAACGTCAGCGGTGATGTTATGGCTGCTCGTTTTCGTTCCACTTCGCGAGTACTTCGATCGCTTCCGGATGTCCGCGAGTGGCAGCAATTTCGTACCAACGATGCGCCTCTGAAAGGTTTTCGTCTACACCGATTCCGCTGTCGTACATCGCAGCGATTTCGAATGCCGCCTCGGCGTCGCCAGCTTCTGCCGCCATGCGCCACCAATAGAACGCTGCACCCGCATCTTTCGCTGTTCCGATGCCGTGGAAGAACATGTGGGCAAGATTATATTGAGCGTTAACATTGCCGGCGGCCGCAGCTTGTTGGAAGAGAAGCAGGGCGTAGGCCGGATTGCGTGGCACTCCGCAACCATCTCGGTAGACGTTGCCGAGATTGAACAGAGCTGCGGGATAACCAGCTTGCGCCGCGAGGGTGAACCAGTGAGCTGCGAGCTCGGGATCTTTCGTGACCCCCTCTCCGGCGACATATGCGACGCCGAGGTTGTAAGCGGCGACAATGTCGCCTCTTTCGGCGGCGTTGCGAAACCACGAGACGGCTTCCTCGAAGTTCTGTTGAATGCCGTCGCCGGTTGCGTATCTGACACCGAGCCTGACCTGCGCGTCGCGATCGCCCGCTTGCGCGTGCACGCGCAGATCGTCGATTGACTCGTTCATTAAGACCGGAAGGATACCTTCACTCGCGCTTCGCTGCCCGCCGCCGCGGCGGCGGCAGTTCTAGGCGCAGGTCGACCGAGCCGAGTCCGCGAGTGGCCACGAAGAACGGCTTCGTCGTGCCGTGCGCCAGGCCCGAGCTGTAGGGGAGGATCGACGACGCTTCGCCGCGCGCGGCGAAATACTCGAACACGGCCATCTCCTCGTCGTTGAGCGGGCGGTCGCGGCTGACGATGACCGTGCCGACGCGGAAGGAGCGCTGCGACGACGTCGAATTCGGGATGCGCGGGCCGTTCGCGGCCGTCACGTCGTTGATCGTGATCGGCGACGCCGGCACGACGCAGTCGCTGCAGCCGGAGCCTTGGATGAGAATGCCCGGCGCGACCGCGGACGCCGGCAGAAATCCCATCAGGTAGAGATCGAAATCGCTGAACTCCTGCGTCACCGTCGACAACGTCACGTGCGCCGTCGTGCTGCTCACCATCTCGATCTTGTATGGGAAATCGCCGCCGGCGCCGCTGCCGGGGATGCTCAGCCCCATGATGCCGCGGGCCATCGTCGACGGCGGCCAATGCGGCGTGCCCGCGGCCAGGCTGGGGTTCTTGAGGAAGTTGATCCACTGGTGCCCGAGCTCGTGCGAGAACGCGCTCTCGCCGGCGTCGAAGAGCGTGTCGATGGGGAAGACGGTATAACCCTTCAGCTTCGCGGCGCTCCCGAACGTTGCTCCGATGTTGATGAACGCCGCGCCGATGCCGCCGACGTCGTTGCGCACCATGGCGTGGTAGCGGTTCGCCGGATAGGCGGGCAGGACGAAGACGACCTGGATGAAGTCGAAGTCGTCGTGGTAGTAGGCATAGAACTGCTGGATCGCCACCTGGATGTCGTTGATGGTGATGTTCGGGCGATAGACGTTGAGGATGCGCGCCGTCGCGCGCGCGCCGGCGTCGAGCTGGCGGATGGTCGCGGCGGGCACGTTCTTGTCGACGACGTTGATGAAACCGTTGTACGAGGAGATCGTCGTGCCGCCCGCGCCGAGGATGCGCACGAAGCCGACGAAGTTGTGGTTGACGGCGCCGGCGTCGTAGCCGGCCAGGAGCTGCGCCGCCGGCACGTTCGCGCTCCAGCGGTTCGGCGAGGTCTGCGTCAGCGCCACCGAGCCGCCACCGGCGTAGTCGAGGCGGACGCCCGCGGCGGTGCCGCTGAGGAGCAGCTCGAGCGTCGCCGGCGCCGTGCGGTCGGTGCGGATCGCCGCGGGGTCGAACTTGATCCAGGTGATCGACTGGGCGCGGGCCGCCGAGGCGATGAAGGCGAGGATGAGGGAAAGGCGCTTCATGAGCTCACATGAGGTGGACGAGCAACGGTACGCCCGTCAATGACAGGTGAAAGTCAGTCGACCAACACGAGCGGATCCGCCGGACGGACATCGTACGAAGACCGACGACATCGACCAGCGTGAGGTCCTGATCGGAATAGCGCTTCAGAATTTCTTTGGCGGCATCGATCTCCTCGACCGTCGTCTCAACGATCCGGAGAGGCATCGCATCGATCATGGCTAAGAACTCCAAGCCCCGGTAAGAATCGAAGCGTTTGATAAACCAGCCATGCCCCTCCGCAATGACCAGAGGAGTCGTGACTAGCGGTGGCGGATTGGCGAACGCGCGCCGAAACAGATCGTGAAAGGAGTCGGATCGATCGGCAAACGCGATGAATGCTGAGGTATCGACGTAAGCCTCAACGCTTGCTGGCATACACGACGTCGTCGATGGTGCGGCTCGAATCGGAACGCCCGGATTCGATCATTCCAGCGAAGCGCATCCACGGACGTTTGCGATCGTGGGGGAGCAGAGTTCGCAATGCGCGGCGTAGCAACTCCGCGAGAGAGATGCCTAACCGCTCCGCCTCCGCTTTCGCTGCTTCGTATTCCTCTTCGCTCAAACTGATCTGCGTCCGAATCATGTTGATAACATCCGCCACAATAAATGTTATCACGAAGATCTCGCCGCCCGGTACAGCAAGCCGCAGATCGCGATGACCAGCACGATGCCGGTCACCGTCGCCGCCGCGCCTGTCACGACCGTGAATCCCTTCGCCGCGAAGTGGACGCTGGCGAGCGCCGCCTTCAGTCCGGGGAAGCGCGTCCCTCCGGCGATGAGGAACGCGATGGCCACGCCCGCGAGCCCTTCGCCGGCGATCATGCCGCTGGCGGCGAGGACGCCGCGATCGCTTTCGCCGGGCTTCCTCTCGCCGACCATCCTGCGCACGATCCCGCCGACGAACACCGGCGCCAGCGTCGACAGCGGCAGATAGATGCCGACCGCGAACGACAGCCCCGGCAGTCCCGCCAGCAGCGCGCTCACCGCCAGCGCCGCGCCGGTGCCGACCAGCGGCCACGGCAGCGAGCCGGCCAGCACGCCTTCGATCACCGTCTTCATCAGCGTCGCCTGCGGGGCGGGAAGCTCCGTCGAGCCAAACGTGAAGGCGCGGCCGAGGAGCAGCACCGTGCCGGCGATGGCCCAGCAGGCGAACGCCGCACCGAGGAACTGGCCGAACTGCTGGCGCGCCGGCGTTGCCCCGACGAGCCAGCCGGTCTTGAGGTCCTGCGAGATGTCGCCGGCCTTCGACGCAGCGATGCACACGACCGTGCCGACGGTGAGGATGGCCGCGCGCGCCGACGGATCGCGCCAGCCGAGGAGCACGAAGACGACCGAGACCCCGAGCAGCGTGACCAGCGTCATCGCCGAGGTCGGATTCGACGACACGCCGATCAGCCCGACGATGCGCGACGACACGACGACGAAGCAGACGCCGAAGATGGCCACGGCGATCGCGGCGATGAGGCGCGGGACGAGCGACATGTTCCCCGCCAGCAGCCCCGGCACCGCCACGAGCGTGACGATGACGGCGAGCGGCACGACGGCGACGACCCACGCCGGGACGTCGCGGTCGGTGCGGTCGTCGACAGTCGAGGGCGCCTCTCCTCCGCTGCGCAACCCGCGCGCCACGGCGGCGAAGGAGCTCCACATCGTCGGCAGCGCGCGCGCCACGGCCACGAGCCCCGCCGCCGCCACCGCCCCCGCGCCGATGAAGCGCACGTGCTTCGACCAGATCTGTCCGGCCGTCAGCGCGGCCACGGGGCCGCTGGCGTACAACGCGATCAGCGGCGTCAGCACGATCGCAGAGATGAGCGAGCCCGAGACCATGATCGCCGAGGAGCGATAGCCGAGGATGTAGCCGACGGCGAGGAGCGCCGGCGCGATCTCCAGCGCGACCTCGGCTTTCGGCAGCACCGGCAGGGTCATCGACAGCGTCGACGGGATGAGCACGAACGCGCCGAGGGCGATCTTGATCGCGGCGCCGGCAGCGAGGCCAATGAAGATCCACCGCCCGCCCGCCGCCGCCGTCGTGGTCGCGCGCAGGACCTCGGCGCACGCCGTGCCCTCGGGGTACGGCAGCTCGTCCGCGCTGCGCACGATGAGCAGCCGGCGCAGCGGCACCATCGCCGCGATGCCGAGGAACCCGCCGAGGAGCGCCAGGATCGATACCTGCCAGAACGGCGGCGCCATGTTCCACATGAAGAGCGCCGGGATGGTGAAGATCGTCCCGGTGGCGAGCGAGGAGCTGGCGGAGCCGATGGTCTGGGAGAGGTTGGCCTCGAGGATGACTTCGCGCCGACTGCGTAGGAGCCGGAAGAGCGCCACGGTCAGAACAGCGATCGGGATTGAGGTCGAAACGGTCAATCCGACGCGCAGACCGAGGTACGCATTCGCGGCGCCAAAGAGAAGACCGAAGACGATGCCGGCCACGACCGCGCGGACGGTGAGCTCGGCGACGGAGTCGGAGCGCGGGACCGCGACGCTCATGGAATGCGGATGGTATCGCGGTTCTGTGGCACGCGGTCCGTGCTACCTTGGCGAACCCATGTCCCACAACCTCCGCCGCGACCTCGGCGTCGTCGAGTCCTACGCCGTCCTCATCGGCGTCCTGATCGGCGCCGGCATCTTCAAAGTCACCGGCGTGGCGTGGGAGATGACCGGGCCGAGCGTCATCCTCGGCTACCTCGTCCTGGCGCCGGCCATCCTGGCCACCTCCGTGGCCTACTCCGTCTTCGTCTCCACGCCGCTGGGGCGCGAGCCGGGCGGCGAGTACACGCACATCTCGCGCACCTTCGGCGGCTACGGCCTGGCCTTCGTCGGCGCCTGGCTGAAGATCATTTCCTACATCGGCGCGCTCGCCTACCTGTCGCGCGCCCTCGGCGACTACGTGCGCCAGCTCCTCGGCGGCCGAGGCGACGAGATGCTCATCGCCGTCGCCAGCCTCGTCTTCTTTTATGCGATCCACGTCGCCGGCGTGCGCTGGTTCGGGCGCATTCAAGTATGGATGTGCGTCGTCCTCGGTCTCTCCATCGTCGTCCTGGTCGTGCCGGGATTCTTCGCCGTGCGCATGAGCAACTACCGGCCGTTCTTCACCGGCGGCCTGGGAGGATTCGCGGCCAGCCTGCCGCCGCTCTTCTTCGCGTACGCCGGGTTCGAGTCGCTGGCGCAGACGGCGGGCGAAGTCAAGGACAGCACCACGCAGCTGCCGCGGATCTTCCTGCGCGGCATCGCCGCGACCACGATCATCTATCTATTGATGTCCGCGGTAGCCCTCGGCGCGCTGCCGGCGGCGAAGCTGCGCGGCTCGACGGCGCCGATCGCCGACGCCGCGTCGCAGTACCTGCCGGTGGGCGCGGCCATGCTCGTGACCGTCGGCGCGATCATGGCCATCACCACCTCGCTGAACGGGACGATGCTCGTGCCGTCGCGCCTGGCCATCATGCTCGCCGCCGACCGCCTTTCGCCGCGCTGGCTGGCGCGCGTGTCGCCGCGCACCGGGACGCCGATCGTCGGCCTCACCCTCACGCTCGCCGCTGCGCTCATCCTCCTCGTCAGCGGGCAGATCTCCCTGGCGCTGAACATCGCCGTCTTCGCGCTCGTGGTCCTCTATTTCATCCACAGCGTGGCGCTGATCCGCATCCCGCGCGCGCTGGCCGAGCAAGTCACGGTGCGCATTCCGCGATGGCTGCAACTGCTCGCGGCGTGGCTGTCGATCGCCTCGATGGGAACGCTCATCGTCCTGCAGCTGCGCGACCGCAGCCTCATCATCCTCGTCGCAGCGTGGTCCGCGGTCGGCGTCGTCCTCTACGTCTCAAGCCGGATAGCGCACCGCGGGGCTGCCGGCCGGATAGAAAACGCCGAGGAGACGTAGCTCGCCGGGGCCGGTGTTCTCGACGCAGTGGCGCAGCGTGCGCGGCAGAAAAATGCACGAGCCGCGCGCGATCGGCGCGTCCGTCTCGCCGGCCTTGTGCATGATGCCGGTGCCGTCGAGGATGCACAGCACCTCTTCGTAAAGGTGGAAGTGGTCGGGCGCGCGGCCGGGCGGGATGGAGCCGACGAACATCGTCGTCTCGCCCTGGATGAGCTCGCGATACCAGCGGTCGCCGGTGCGCTGGACGGGCTGGTCGTCGAGGCGGGCGATGGAGATCTCGCCGCGCGCCGATGACGGGCAGGTGGAGAGCACAATCGTCATTGCGCCGAGCAGCGTCAGCGTCGCGCCGGGCGGGACGTGGATCGCCGTGTCGCGCGCGACGGCGGTGCCGTTCGCGCTGCCGCTGCCGTCGAAGACATAGACAAGCTGCTCGACCGCCTCGTCGAACAGCGTCAGCGAGGAGACCTCGCCGATGCTCAGCGACGGCGGTCCTTCGAACTTGCGCTCCATGCGTGCGATTATGTCGCACGACGATGGCCCAGCAGGACGGCATCCGCGCCCGCAACCAGGACTTCATCCGCTACGAAGGCGTGGCCAAGGAGCAGAGCTATCACCTCGCCGAAACGCCCGGGGACGACGAGTTCGACGACGACTTCGTCGTGCGCACCTGCGACATGCGCGCCCCCACCTTCGCGCACGACCTCGGCGACGCCTTGCGCGAGATCGGCTTCGCCATCCTCGACGGTCACGGCGTCGATCCCGCGCTCTACGACGCGGCCGAGGCGCGCATCGAGGAGATCTTCACCCGGCTGACCCTCGGCGAGAAGATGCGCTTCCGCGCCCAGCGCCACGGCTCCGTCAATCAGGGCTACTTCCCGATCAAAGAGACGAGCAACATGCACCCCGACCTCGTCGAGGGTTGGGTCTTCTGCCGCCGGGCGTTCGAGCGGCCGGAGGAATTCTGGCCCGATCCTGCCGACGAAGCCTTCTTCCGCCAAATCGTCCAAGCGCACGAAAAACTCATTCTCCCGATCATGCAGAGCCTTCTCGCGTACCTCGGCTGCGACGCGCACCTCTACGACCGCGCCCTCACCGGCACGAACTTCGGCCTGCGCCTGAACTACTACCCGCCGATGTCCGACGACGACGACGCCTCCGGCGCCGCGCGCCTCCTCGGCCACGAGGACGTCGACATGTTCACGTTCCTCCCCGCGCCGCGCACCGAGGGCTTGCAGGTGCTGAACCGCCGCAACATGAAATGGGTGCGCCTCACCCCGCCGCGCGGCACGATCATCCTCAACAGCGGCGACTACATGCAGCGCATCAGCAACGACATCTTCCCGTCGACGACGCACCGCGTCAGCAAGCCGCGCGATCCCGAGGAGCGCCGGCGGCCGCGCGTGTCGCTGCCGATGGCCGTGTACGTCTGGGAAGACCATGTGCTCGACGTCCTGCCGTGCTGCGGCGAGCCGAAGTATCCGCCGGTGAAGGCGATCGAGTTTCACACGGGGATCACGAGCAAGTTTTATGGGGACGATTACGCGGTGAAGGCGTGAGCGACCGGCCACAGTTTCCGCTTTTCGGTGAATCGGCATGAGCGATCCGCTTCTCATCTACCGCGACCGCTTCCCCATCCTCAAACGCACCAAGTACCTCGTCTCCCACTCCCTCGGCGCCATGCCCGAGGCCACCCGCGACGCCCTCGCCGAGTACGCCGACCTCTGGGCCACCCGCGGCGTGCGCGCCTGGGGCGACAAGTGGTGGCTCATGTCCATCGAGATCGGCGACATCCTCGCTCCGCTCATTGGCGCGCCGCGCGGCTCCGTGGTCATGCTTCCCAACGTCACCACCGCCGAGGCCGTCGTGCTCTCGTCGTACGACTACGGCGGCAGGCGCAACCGCGTCGTCACCGTCGACGGCGAGTTTCCCTCCGTCCGCTACATCTACGACCGCCTCGCCCAGCGCCTCGGCGCCGAGGTCGTCACCATCCCGCACGACCGCACCGGCCTCGGCTTCGACCTCGAGCGATTGCTGAACGCCATCGACGAGCGCACCCAGCTCGTGCCGCTCGCCCACATCCTCTTCGAGTCGTCGTTCATGATCGACATCGATCCGATCGCCAAGCGCTGCCGCGACGTCGGCGCCACGCTGGTGCTCGATATTTTCCAGTCGGCGGGGATTGCTCCCGTCGATGTCCAGAAGTGGGATGTGCCGATCGCCGTCGGCGGCGTTTTGAAGTGGCTCTGCGGCGGGCCGGGCGGCTCGTTCCTCTACGTCGATCCGGCGCTGCGTCCGAAGCTCGAGCCGGACTTCACCGGCTGGATGGCCCACGCCAATCCGTTCGGCTTCGAGCCGCCGCCGATGCGCTTCCGCGACGACGCCCTCCGCTTCGCCCTGGGCACGCCGCCGATCCCGGCGCTCTACGCCGCGCGCGAGGGGCCGAAGATCGTGGCCGAAGCGAACGTCGAGGCGATCCGGGCGAAGTCGCTGCGGCAGACCCAGCGCATCATCGACCACTGCGACAAACGCGGCATCGAGCTGCGCACGCCGCGCGAGCCGCACCGCCGCGGCGGCTCGATCTCCATGCTCATCCCGCACGGCCGCGAGGTGGCCCTCGAGCTCAACGCCGAGGACATCGTCTGCGACTTCCGCCCCCACAACGGCGTGCGCTTCTCGCCGCACTTCTACACGACCGACGAGGAGATCGATGCGGCGTTCGACGTCGTCGACGAGATCCTGCGCACGGAACGCTGGAAACGGCAGGAAGCGCGGCATACGATCGTGACGTGAGAGCTCCCGCTCTCCTGCTGTTTCTCGCGCTCGCGCTCCCCGCTCAGGCCGAGGAGCGCTTCCTCATCGAGCGCATCGACGTCGTCCACCTCGTGCACGCCTCCGCCGACGTCATCCGCGCGGAGTCGCGCCTGCGCGAGGGGGAAAAATACGACGAGAGCGAGCTGCGCGACGCCAACAACCGCATCAAGCGGCTGCCCTTCGTCCTCGACGCAGCGTTCCGGCTCGAGCGCGGCAGCGTGCGCGACGCCTACGTCCTCGTCATCGCCGTCAACGAGACCAAGCCGTTCTTCTATCTCTTCGACTCGGTCTTCTATCACCGCAAGCGGCTTGTCGAGATCGATACGGAGGACGCGCTGCTCCTCGGCGGGCGATGGTTCGCCGGGCGGCGCGATGTCTTCCACCTCGCGGCCATCGCCCATCACCCGGTGCGGCCGTTCGAGACCGACTACTCCTCGTTGCAGGCCGGCTACACGCGCTACGGCCTCCTCGGCGACCGCGCCTTCGCCACGCTCACCGTCGACCGCGTCCTCGGCGACACGAACGAGGTCAAGCTCCTGCCGGGCGCCGTCGCCGGCATTTCGCTCGCGCCGAAGCGGACGCTGACGCTCTCGTACAGCACGTACGACTTCGGCAAATTCTTGCGGCGCGCCGGCCGGATTTTCGAAGCGCGCTTTGCGCACAACACCACGAACCATCCGTTTTTCCCGAGCGAGGGGACGCTGCTGAGCATCGCGCCGGTCGTGGCCCGCACGGACACCGAGGCGCCGAACCATGTGATGTCGCACGCGCTCGATGCCGGCATCGACATGCACGCGGCGGAGTACTGGCCGCTGACGCAGCGCACCACGCTGGCCGCGGTCGGCGACGGCGGCGTGCTGCGGATTGTCACCCACGGCGACACCACGGGCGCGCGCGTGGCCGGCTACGGCTCGGCCATGTTGCGGTTGTCGCGCGCGCTGCACGATCCGAACGACTCCGAATTTCAGAACCGCGTCGAGCTCTCGCTGCGCGCCGCCTCGCGCCGCCGCGACCTCAGCCCGCTCCGCCGCGACACGTCGATGCAGCTCAACGCCGCCTGGGTGCATCGCAACGCCTGGGGCCTCGTGCGCCTCGGCCTGGGCTACGCATGGTGAGCGCACTCCTGGCGCTGCTCCTCGCGGCCGCGCCGCCCGACCGCCCGGCTCTCACCGTCGCCGGCGACCGCGTCCTCGTCGCCCTTCCGCCGTCGATCCTCAAACAGAAAGAAGTCCGCGCCCGGCTGGACTCGGCGCTCACGACCACGTTCATCGTCAAAACGAAAGACAGCAACGCGCGCATCGAGATCCGCTACGACCTCTGGGACGAGGTCTACCGCGTCAAGCGCGTCGATGCCGAGGGCCGCGTGGCGCAGCAGCAGATCGCGAACGCCGCGCAGCTCGAGGCCTGGTGGCGGACACCGGTCGAGATCGCGCGCCTGGCCGGCGACCGCGCCGCGCTCGACCTCGAGCTCGTCGTCCTCCCGTTCTCCGCCGCCGACGAGAGCGACGCCCGGCAGTGGCTGTCGAAGTCGGGCGGCACGCGCGATCCGTCGATCGATTCCAAGAGCGTCATCGACGCCCTCATCGGCACGACGCTCAGCGCGCGGCCGATCGTGTCGTATCGATGGTCGCTGGAGGCGCGGCGGTGAGGACGCTCCTGACCATCGTGCTGATCGTCATCGCCGCGACGGCCGTCTTCTACGCCGCTGTCCACCAGATCGCCGGGCTCTGGCTCGACGTCGTGCTGCGGCCGGACGTGCGCGGCGTCATCGAGCAGTCGCTGCTCGATCAGAAGCGGCTGCGCGACCTCGATCCCGCCAACGCCGCCCGCTACCGCCGGCGCTTCGAGGAGACGGGGCGGCTGATGAACCACATCGACGTCGTGGCCATGAACCGCGAGCGGGTTTTGCGCCGCTTCGAGGCCATCCTGGCCGCGCTCTTCGCCGCCAGTCTCTTCACCGCGACGTTCCTCTGGACCGCGCGGCAGCGGCGCGCCGAGGAGCGCCGCCGCGCCGAGCAGCTCGCGCGGCTCACGGCGTGGCAGGAGGCGTCGCGTCGCCACGCGCACGAGATCAAGACGCCGCTCACCGCGGCGCGAATGGAGATCGACCGCCTGGCCTCGCTGAGCGCGCCGTCGGAGGAGACGCGGCACGCGATCGACAGCGTCTACGAGGAGCTCGAGCGCATCGCGCAGTTCACGAAGGAATTCTCGTCGTTCGCGATGATCGGCCAGCCCGTGCTGCGCGCCGAGGAGCTCGACCGGCTGCTGATCGAGTTCCGCGACATGTTTGCGAATGCCTGGCCGAACCTCACGCTGCGCGTCGACGCGCCGCCGCACGTCGTCGTCAGCGCCGATCGCGACCTCCTGCGCCAGGTCCTCGTCAACCTCTGCACGAACAGCGCGCACGCCACCGAGGGGAGCGGCACCGTGACGTTCACCATCACCCGCGCCGGCGACCGCGTCCTCCTCGACGTCGCCGACAGCGGCGGCGGCGTGCCGCCGTCGATCCAGGCCCGCATCTTCGAGCCCTACGTCACCACGCGCAAGATCGGCCACGGCATGGGCCTCGGCCTGGCCATCTCGCGCAAGATCCTCCTCGACCACGGCGGCGACCTGGCTCTGCTGTCGACGTCGCCGGCGGGGAGTACGTTCCGGCTGACGCTCCTGTATGCGCGCGCAGACACCGCCGCCGCGCGCGACCGCGTAACTCGTTGATTTCCGGCCATGGCGCGCGGGCAGCGGCCTTGCCCATCCCTGCCGGGCATGAAAACGATTCTTGCCGCTGCACTCGCTCTCATCGCCGCCACCGCCTCCGCGAAATCGGTCCTCATCGAGCGCATCGACGTCAACGCCGCGAAGCGGATCTCGCCGGAGATCGTCATCGCCGAGACGCGCCTCGACGCCGGGAAGAGCTACACCGACGAGCAGATCGAGCAGGCCGTGAACCGCGTCCGCCGCCTGCCCTTCGTCCTCTTCGCCGCCGCGGAGCTGAAGCCCGGCAGCACGCCCGAGGCGCGCGTTCTGCGCATCAACATCGAGGAGACCGCGAACTTCAACTGGAGCCTCGGAATGGACGCCGTGGCCCACCAGCGCGGCGGCAGCGGCAACGGCGCCGACGTACGCGGCGGCGTCGGCTACCACTTCTTCCCCGGCCGGCACGGCATGCTCGACGCCTTCGTCGCCGACACGAATGAGGCCATCGTCGCCAACACGTTGCGCGAAGGCGGCGTCGCCTACAACGGTTGGGGCCTCTTCGGCACGCGCGCGTACGGCAGCGTCGCCGTCGGTACGGTCTTCCGCACGAACGGCCGCCACGACGTCAATCCATCCGCGCTCCTCGGCGTCCCGCTCACGCGCACGCAGTCGATCGAGGCCTCGTTCGCGCGCACGACCTCGCGCCTGGAGCGCTCCGCCTCCGGCATCGCCGACCCCATCCGCTCCTCGTCCCGCATCACCGACTACGCCCTGACCTGGCTCCTGCAGACCACGAACGATCCGTACTTCGCGCGCGACGGCTTCGACCTCCGCGCCGGCCCGGCCTGGGAGCGCGACAAGCTCGAACTTCCCTTCGTCCTCACCTTCCCGAAGCCGGCGCACGTGATCGAGGACAAGACCAGCCAGCGGCACCTCCTCTTCATCGCCGGCGGAGCGAAGTACTGGCCGCTGCGCGAGAGCTCCGCGGCTTGGGTCCGCGCCGATGCGACGACGCGGCGCGTCACCGGCACGACCAACGGCAACGCCTTTCCCGCCCAGCGCCAGAATGTCGGCGACGTCCTCGTCGGTCTCGCCCACGACTTCAATCGCGAGCTCGGCGAGAGCGGCCAGAGCCGCACGCGCCTCGAATTCGGCCTCGGCTACCACGTCGACCGCATCCGTCCCGGCAGCACGCGCGACAACACCGGCCCCGAGGTCGAGATCGGATACGCGTACCGGAACCGCTTCGGACTCGTGCACATCACCGTCTCCTTTGTCAGCCGCTAAACTGGTCGACGCATGTCGCTGATCGCCTGCATCGAAGACGACGAGAAGATCGCCGCGAACCTCGTGCTTCGCCTGCGCGAGGCCGGGCACGGCGTGGTGCGCTTCGCCAGCGGCGAGGAGGCCTTCCGCTGGCTGCGCGACGGCGCGAACGCGCAGCCCGACATGCTCCTCGTCGACGTGCGCCTCCCAGCCATGAGCGGCATCGACCTCCTCGGCGCGCTCGGTCCCGACCGCCCGCCGGTCGTGATCATCTCCGGCGAGGCCTCGATGGGGGAGACCATCGAAGCGATGCGCCTCGGCGTGCACGATTTCCTCGACAAACCGATCAGCCGCGAGCGCCTGCTCAAGACCGTGGCCAACTGCCTCGAGCACGCCGCGCTGCGCCGCCAGGTCGACGACCTCCGCGCCCGCGAGCAGCGCATCCTCGGCGACTCCGCTCCCACGCGCGCGCTCCTCGACACCATCCGCAAAGTCGCCGAGACCGACGCCCGCGTCCTCATCCGCGGCGAAAGCGGCAGCGGCAAGGAGCTCGTCGCCGCCGCGCTGCACCGCCAGAGCCGCCGCCGCGCCGGCCCGTTCGTCAAGATCAACTGCGCGGCCATCCCCACGCACCTCGTCGAGGACGAGCTCTTCGGCCACGTCCGCGGCGCGTTCACCGACGCCAGGAGCGCCAAGGCCGGCCTCTTCGAGCAGGCCCACGGCGGGACGCTGCTCCTCGACGAGATCGGCGACATGGACCTGGCCCTGCAGTCGCGGCTGCTGCGCGTGATCGAGGACGGCCGCGTGCGCCGCATCGGCGAGACGGCCGAGCGCGTCGTCGACGTGCGCGTGGTCGCCTCCACGCACCGCGACCTCGACGCGATCGTGCGTGGCGGCGCGTTCCGCGAGGATCTCTACTTCCGCCTCGCCGCCGTCCCCATCGACGTCCCGCCGCTGCGCGAGCGCCCGGACGACGTGCCGCTCCTCTTCACCGCCTTCCTCGAGCAGTTCTGCCGCCGCAACGGCCGCGCGCCGATGACCGTCGACGGCGACGCCTTCGCCCGCCTGCGCGCCTACCGCTGGCCCGGCAACGTGCGCGAGCTGCGCAACGTCGCCGAGCAGCTCTCCGTCTTCGCCACCGACCCGATCACTGTCGAGCAGCTCCCCTCGGCCATCACAGCCGAGGAGACGAGCGAGGAGATCGGCGTCCTGCGCCTCACCGAGCGCGCCCGCGTCCTTCCCCTCGCCGCGTTCAAGGCCCAATGCGAGAAGGAGTACATCGAGATGGTCCTGCAGCGGACGAACTGGAACGTCAGCCGCGCCGCGGAGCTCCTCGACATGCAGCGCACGCACCTCCATCAGAAGATCAGCGCCCTCGGGCTGCGGCGGCCCGCGCCGGTCGCCTCGGAGTAAAATTACACGATGCCGAAGAAAGTTCCTCCCTCGCCCCGACCCAAGGGCCGCAAGACGATCAATCGCGATACCGCCAAAGACCGCGTGAGCCGTGTTTACGGCATCGCCGGTAAAGGAAATACCGAAGAGATCATGAGTCGGCTGCGCGTTCGGGGATGATCACGGCCGTTGACACGAATGTCCTGGTCGACGTGTTCAAAGCTGACCCAACATTCGGATCCCGTTCCGCGGAGGCGCTTCAGAGCTGTCTGGATGAGGGATCAATCGTTGCCTGCGATATCGTGTGGGCGGAAACCGGGACGGTGTTCGTTCGGCAGAGTGAGTTTCTCAAAGCGATGCTGGCATTGGGCATCGGCTACTCGCCTACCAGTCGCGATACGGCGCTTGTTGGCGCACAAGCGTGGAGGCTCTATCGTGCACGAGGCGGCCAGCGACAACGCATCGTGGCCGATTTCCTCATCGGTGCTCATGCACTTCAGCAGGCAGACCGGCTTCTTACGAGAGATCGCGGCTTCTACCGCGATTACTTCGAATCGCTGTCCATCGTCGATCCGACCGACACTGATTCTCAATAGACAGTGCGGGTGCCGCGCCGGTCGCATAATTGGCGCGTGCTCGACTCCATCGCCTTCTACGCCGGCGGCGCCGCGGCGCTCGCCGGCGCCGTCGCCCTCGTCCCCCGCCGGACGCGCCGCGCCGGCCTGGTCCTCCTCGGCGGCGGCGTCGCCGTCGCGGCGCTCGCGCTCTTCTGGCCGGTGACGGAGGAGCACGTCGCGGCGAAGACGACGCGCCTCGACGAGGCCATGCCGCGCTGGCAGTTCCGCGAAGTCCACGAGATCCGCATCGACGCCGATCCGCAGCGCGTCTACGACGCCGTCCACAAAGTGCGCGCCGACGAGATCGCCCTCTTCAACGCCCTGACCTACATCCGCCGCGGCGGACGGAAGCTGCCGGAGAGCATCATGAACGCCGGCAAGACCAAGTCGCTCCTCGACGTGGCCACGCAGACGTCCTTCCGCTACGCCGCCGCCGACGCGCACGAGATCGTCGTCACCACGCACATCGGCCCCGGCGTCGACGCGGCCATGAACTTCCTCATCACCCCGGAAGGGCGCGGCACGCGCCTGACGACGGAGACGCGCGTCTTCGCCGACAACGCCCGCGGCGCGCGCCTCTTCGCCGGCTACTGGCGCGTCATCCACCCCGGTAGCGACATCATCCGCCGGAGCTGGCTGCGCGCCATCAAGCGCCGCGCCGAAGCGTGATATATCCTTCGCCGCCATGCCGCACCGCTACCCGCAGGAAACCGTCCTCCGCGACGGCCGCAAGGTCCTCCTCCGCCCCTTCACCGAGCGCGACGTCGACGAGCTCTACGCCTTCTTCCAGCGCCTGCCGATCGACTACCGCCGCTTCGCCTGGGACCCCATCGACAACCACGCCCTGATCGAGAGCTGGGGCCGCAACATCGACTACGCGAAAGTCTTCCCGCTCCTCGCCACCGCCGGCGGCCACATCGTCGCCGACGCCACGCTGCACCGCCGCGACGGCGGCCCGCTCCGCCTCGTCGGCCGCGTGAAGTGGATGATCGATCCCGCCTTCCGCGGTGTCGGCCTCGGCACGATGCTCGTCAACCAGTTCATCGACATCGGCCGCGAGAACGGCCTCCGCCACCTCAGCTGCATGCTGATCTCCGACCTCGAGGCCGACGCCGTGACGACGCTGCAGGGCCTCGGCTTCGAGTCGTACGTGGAGAAGGGATATGGCACCGATCCGGACGGCAATCAGCACGACATGACGAAGCTGGTGCTGAAGCTCTAGGGCACCCTGCGCTCTTATTTAGCCAACTCCACCCGCCGATTTTCCGCCCGCCCCAGCGCCGAGTCATTGCTCGCCACCGGCTTCGTCGCTCCGAAGCCCGCGGTGCGCAGCCGTCCCGCGTCGATCCCCGCGGTGACGAGATACTGCTTCACCGCGTTCGCGCGCCGCTCCGAGAGCTGCTGGTTGTGCTCCGGCGTCGACGTGTTGTCCGTATGTCCCTCGATCGTGATCTTCAGCTCCGGCGCGCCCTTCAGCATCGCCGCGACCTGATCGAGCGTCGGCTTCGACTCCGCGCGGATCACGTCGGAGTCGGAGTCGAAATTGATCCCGTACAGGCGCACGCGTCCCTTCTGCTTCAGCTCCGCCCCCATCGCCTCCTGCGGCGGCTTCCACTGCGGGCACGTTCCCGGCTCCGCGCTGATCCTCGTGCCCTCGAACGCGTCGAGCATCGGATGCTCGGCCGAGACGCCCGTCACCTTCCAGTGCCCGCCGAAGACGTGGTCGCTGCCGAAGATCATGATCGCCGGCCCGCGGTCGTCGTTCTCGGCGTTCCATTCGAACTTCAGCAGCCGTCCCTCCATCCCGCCGACGAGCGGCGCGATCCCGTGGTCGTAGCAGCCCGTCACCGTTGCTCCCTCCTGCTTGAGATGGATCTCGCCGACGTCGGCGCTCTTGTACGTGCCGGTCACGTTCGGCGCGGGCCCGGCCTCGCCGCGGTCGCCGAACGCGCGCAGCTCCATGATCTGGCCGATGTTGCCGCTGTTCAACGCCTTCACCGTCACGCGCAGCCAGCGTCCCGGCGCCGGCGTGGCGATCGCGAACGTCTCGCCGTCCACCTGCTTCCCCGACAGCGTGACGTCGGCGACCGGCTTGAAGCCCTCCTTCGCGCTCGTGTCCGAGACTTCGAGCAGCACCTCTTTCGGCACGCGCCCGTCCCATTCGTCGTGCGCCGTATCGAACGACACGCTCTTGATCGTGCTGCGGTTGGCGAGCTCGATCGTCGTCGGCTGATTCCACGTGCCCGTGTCGCTGCACCAGCCCGTCAGCGGATCTTCGTCGAGCATGTGCCAAGCCGCGCCGTTGCGGTCGGCCGGCTTGGCCCCTTCGATGACCAGCGCGCCGTTGGCGAGGGCGATCAGGTCGTCGCCGGAGTGGGCGATCGTCCCCGCGGCCGGCGCCGCGGATGAGGTCGTCGCCGCGGCGGGCGCGGCGGTCGTCGTCGTCGCCGGAGCCTCGTGCTTTTTCGGGCACGCGGCGAGCAGGCAAGCGAGCAGGAGCAGGGTCGTCTTTCGCATGGCGCGCGATGATACCCTTGCCCCCGCAACGGAGACAGTACCGATGACCGCAATCGAAACGGATGTGGCCGTCCGCGCGGCGCGGACGGGCGAGAACCCGCTGAAACTGCGGCGCGTCCACCACGTCGAGTTCCTGGCGGGCAACGCCAAGCAATCCGCATTCTTCTACCGCAAGGCCTTCGGCTTCTCCCAGCTCGCCTATTCGGGGCTCGAGACCGGCAACCGCGACACCGCCTCCTACGTCCTGTCGCAGGGAAAGATCCGCTTCGTCGTCACCTCGCCGCTGCGCGACGGCCATCCCGCCGCCGAGCACATCCGCAGGCACGGCGACGGCGTCATCGACATCGCCCTCCTCGTCGACGACGCCGACTTCGCCTTCCACGAAGCCGTGCGCCGCGGCGCACGGCCGGCAGTCGAGCCCCACGACGTCCGCGACGACTTCGGCGCCGTCCGCCGCGCGGCTATCCACACCTACGGCGACACGATCCACTCCTTCATCTCCATTGAGGATTACCGAGGTGTCTTTCTACCTGGGTACCAACCCGCCGAGGTAGCGGGGGAGAGCGCCGGACTCCTCGTCGTCGACCACATCGTCGGCAACGTCGAGCTCGGGAAGATGAACGAATGGGCCGAGTTCTACTCGCGCGTCATGGGCTTCTCGCGCTACATCACCTTCGACGACAAAGACATCTCCACCGAGTACTCCGCGCTGATGTCCATCGTCATGTCCGACGACAACCGCGTCGTCAAGTTCCCGATCAACGAGCCCGCGCCCGGCCGCAAGAAAAGCCAGATCGACGAATACCTCGACTGGTACGGCGGCCCCGGCGTGCAGCACGTCGCCCTCCTCTGCGGCGACATCGTCGAGACCGTCTCGCGCCTGAAAGCGAACGGCGTCGAGTTCCTCTCCATCCCCGACAGCTATTACGACGAGCTGCCGCGGCGCGTCGGCGCGATCGAGGAGCCGATGGACGAGATCCGCGCCCTGAACATCCTCGTCGACAAGGACGAAGAAGGCTATCTCCTCCAGCTCTTCACCAAGCCGCTCGAGGACCGCCCGACGCTCTTCTTCGAGATCATCCAGCGCAAGGGCTCGCGCGGCTTCGGCAAGGGGAACTTCAAGGCCCTCTTCGAGTCGATCGAGCACGAGCAGGCGAGACGCGGCAACCTTTGACGATGTACCAGTCCGGATTCGGCAATGATTTCGCGACCGAAGCGATCGCCGGCACGCTGCCGGTGGGGCAGAACTCGCCGCAGAAAGTCGCGCACGGCCTCTACGCCGAGCAATTGAGCGGCACGCCGTTCACCGCCGCGCGCTCTTCAAATCGTCGCAGTTGGCTTTATCGGATTCGTCCTTCCGTTCTGCACGAGCCCTACGCGCCGTATGCCGATGCCCGCCTCCGCAGCGACTACGCCGACGCTCCGCCGAACCAGCTCCGCTGGGATCCTTTTCCGATCCCATCCGAGCCGATCGACTTCGTCGACGGCCTGATCACCGTCTGCGGCAACGGCGACGCCTCGATGCACAGCGGCATGGCCGCGCACGTCTACGTCGCCACGCGCTCCATGGACGGCCGCTTCTTTTACGACGCCGACGGCGAGCTTCTCATCGTCCCGCAGCAGGGGAGGCTGGCCATCGCCACGGAGCTCGGCAACGTCGACGTCGAGCCGGGCGAGATCGCCGTCGTCCCGCGCGGCATCAAGTTCCGCGTCGCCCTTCCCGACGGCGCCGCGCGCGGCTACGTCTGCGAAAACTACGGCTCTCTTTTCCGCTTGCCCGACCTCGGCCTGATCGGCTCGAACGGCCTCGCCAATTCGCGCGACTTCCTCACCCCCGCCGCCGCCTTCGAGGACGTCGACGGCGACTTCGAGATCATCGCAAAATTCGCCGGCCGCGTCTGGCGCGCCCGCGTTGATCACTCGCCGCTCGACGTCGTCGCCTGGCACGGCAACTACGCGCCGTACAAGTACGACCTCCGCCGCTTCAACGCCGTCAACACCGTCTCCTTCGACCATCCCGATCCGTCGATCTTCACGGTCCTCACGTCGCCCTCGGAGATCGCCGGCACAGCGAACGCCGACTTCGTCATCTTTCCGCCGCGCTGGATGGTCGCCGAGCACACCTTCCGCCCGCCCTACTTCCACCGCAACATCATGAGCGAGTACATGGGCCTCATCTTCGGCGCCTACGACGCCAAAGCCGAGGGCTTCGTTCCCGGCGGCGCGAGCCTTCACAACTGCATGTCCGGGCACGGCCCCGACGCCGCCACGTTCGCGCAGGCCTCCGAAGCGAACCTCGAGCCGCGCTACCTCGGCGATACGCTTGCTTTCATGTTCGAGACGCGATTCATCCTCCGCCCGACGAAGTTCGCTCTCGAATGCGCGCAGTTACAGCGAGATTATTGGAAATGCTGGCAAGGTCTCTCCAAACACTTCTCGCCCGATTGATCGACTACGCCGGCGTCTTTCCGCCGGCTTCGTTGTCGATGAGCGAGGCCCTCGCGAACTACGCGCGTTACCGCGGCGGCGAGCACGCCTGGATGCTCGGCCGCTTCGTCGTCCCCGCCGCGCACGCGGCCGAGGTGCCGGACGACGTGCCGGCGAGCATCATCGGAGTCGACGAGATCAAGGCCGAGACCGAGGAGGACGTGCATCGCATCGGCCTCGAGTCGAAGGACCGCATCGTCTACGTCGAGATCGCCGACCTCGATCTCCTCGAGCACATCGCCGCGCACGACAACCTCCGCGCCAAGATCCGCACCGGCGGCCTGACCCCCGACGCCTTCCCGTCGTCGAGCGACATCGCCCACTTCCTCCGCCGCTGCGCCGCGCACGGCGTCGCCTTCAAGGCCACGGCCGGGCTGCACCATCCCGTCCGCTGCGTGCGCCCGCTGACGTACGCGCCGGACGCCCCGCGCGACACGATGCACGGCTTCGTCAACGTCTTCATGGCCGCCGCGCTGCTGTCGCGCGCCGAGGCCATCCTCGGCGACGACGATCCGAAGGCGTTCGCGTTCGACGACGACACCGCGTCGTGGCGCGGCCACGCCGTGCTGACCGACGACCTCACGAAGCTGCGCGACGGATTCGCGATCTCGTTCGGCTCCTGCTCGTTCGAGGAGCCGGTCAATGATTTGAAGGAGCTGGGATGGCTGCCATGAAATCGTGGATCGAATCCGCCAACGATCCCCGCGGCGACTTCCCGCTGGAAAACCTTCCCTTCGGTGTCTTCCGCTCCGGCCGCCGCCATCGCATCGGCGTCGCCATCGGCGACCGCATTCTCGACCTCGCCGCGCTGCTCGATGAAGGCCTCATCAACGAGGAGACGTGCGCGCGGCCCACGCTGAACGACCTCATGGCCAAGGGGCCGAGCGCCGCGCGCGCGCTGCGCGAGCGCCTCACCGAGCTCCTCGTCGACGGCGCCCCCGACCGCTACCGCGTCACGCCGCACCTCCTCCCGCGCAAGAGCGCGGAGATGCTTCTGCCGTGCGCCGTCGGCGACTACACCGACTTCTACGCCTCCATCCGTCACGCCACGAACGTCGGCTCGATGTTCCGCCCCGACAACCCGCTGCTGCCGAACTACAAGTGGCTCCCGGTCGGCTATCACGGCCGCGCGTCGTCGATCGTCGTCAGCGGCACGCCCGTCTGCCGGCCGCGCGGGCAAGTCGTGGGCGAAGGTCCGCCGCCGTCGTTCGCGCCGTCGCGCCGCCTCGATTACGAGATCGAGATCGGCGCCCTCGTCGGCGCCGCGAACAACCTCGGCGAATCGATTCCGATCGCCGAGGCGCGCTCGCACATCTTCGGCTACTGCATCGTCAACGACTGGTCGGCGCGCGACATCCAGACGTGGGAGTACCAGCCCCTCGGTCCTTTTCTGGCCAAGAACTTCGCCACGTCGATCTCCCCGTGGGTCGTCACCGCCGAGGCCCTCGAGCCCTTCCGCGTCGCGCCGCCGCCGCGGCCTGATGGCGATCCCTCTCCGCTCGCGCACCTCGACGAGCAGGGCGCCGGCGCGATCGACGTCGTCGTCGAAGTCCTTCTCGCCTCGGCGCAGATGCGCGAGCGCGGCGTCGATCCCGTCCGCCTCAGCCGCGGCAACCTCCGCGACATGTACTGGACCTTCGGCCAGATGATCGCCCACCACACCTCCAACGGCTGCAAGCTCTGCCCGGGCGACCTCATCGCCAGCGGCACGATCTCCGGCGAGGCCAAGTCATCGCGCGGATCGCTGCTCGAGCTCACCTGGCGCGGCACCGAGCGGGCCACGCTGCCGACAGGGGAGGAGCGCACGTTTCTCGAGGACGGCGACGAGGTCATCATGCGCGCGTATTGCGCGCGCGAGGGGCTGCGCATCGGCTTCGGCGAATGCCGGGGCATCGTCGAGCCGGCACGGTAGGGGCGGTAGGGGCGCACAGCGTGCGCCCCCTGGTGGCATCGACCGCGGCGGCGCTGGTCATTGGTCACCAGGCGCACGCCAGCGCTCCATGTGCCGCAGCAGCGACAGCAGCAGCGAGGCCTCGCGGGTCGACAGCCTGGCGCGCGCCGTCAGCGCCTGCAGCTCCGCGCAGAGCCGCTCCGGACTCTTATCGCCGAAATAGCCGATTTCCTGTAGCAGCGCGCGGCCGTGCGTATTGAGGTGCTGGATGAGCTGATGCGGCGCGGGGTCTTTCTCTGCCGGCGTCGGGCGGAGTCCGCGCCCCAGCTCATAGCAGAAAATCGCCACCGACTGTGCGAGGTTCATCGTCGGGAACTCCGGCCACGTCGGGATTGAGGCCGTGCACTGGCAGAGGGCGATCTCACTGCCGCTCAGCCCCCACCGCTCCCGCCCGAAGACCAGGGCGAGGCGATGCTCCTCGCCGAGCGTTTCGCGCGCCAGCTCCGCGACCTCGGCTGGCGTGAGCTGCTCCAGCACGTGGCGCTCGCGCACCGCCGTCGTGGCCACGGTGAGGTGGCAGTCGGCGAGCGCCTCGCCGAGCGTGGCCGTGCGCGTCGCCGCTTGCACCACGTCGTTCGCCCCCACCGCCCACCACGAAGAGACGTCGTCGGTGCGCTCCGCGCCGGAGCCGGC